>Ga0208303_1000120_pt1 | contig 32545 bp, 26 predicted proteins | sample CB_VirMetaG_2_FD_184537 | JGI IMG/M metagenome (GOLD analysis project Ga0208303, IMG submission 184537) | Freshwater to marine saline gradient viral communities from Chesapeake Bay - CB_1504_2 Viral MetaG (SPAdes) (version 4) | ecosystem: Environmental > Aquatic > Marine > Coastal | place: USA... | reverse complement strand
TGAGTTTATACACGATAACTTTGCAGATTCTAAGATTGGTATATTCTATAAGTTTAAAGAAGAGTTAAACGCACTTAAAAAAGTTTTTGGTGCAGATAACTTGACAACTGAGCTTGAAGAGTTTGATCGTACAGATAAGTCTATAGCCCTACAGATAGTATCTGGGCGTGAGGGCATATCACTACGTAAGGCTGAGGCACTTGTCTACTACAATATAGACTTTAGTGCTACAAGCTACTGGCAGAGCAGGGATAGAATGACCACTAAAGAGAGGCTAGAGAGTGATGTTTATTGGGTGTTTTCAAAAGGTGGCATAGAAAAAGATATCTACAATGCAGTGAGTAAGAAGAAGGACTATACAGTTAACCATTTTAAAAAAGATTTATTAACTTTGTAGTGTGGATAGCAAGAGGAATAAAAACGCAGGTAAGCACCCGTCATACGATAAACTTAATATGTCTGAAGAGAGACGTAAGAAGAAGATTGCATACGACAAGAAGTACAGTGCGTCTCCTGCAAGGAAGAAGTACAGAGCTGAGCTAAACTCTGCTAACAGAAAGGCAGGCACATATGGCAATGGTGACAAATTAGATATGAGCCATACAACAACAGGTCTAAAGCTAAGAACACAAAAAAGTAATCGTAAGAATAATGGTCAAAATGGAAAGTCAACTAAACAAAAATGACCGAGCAACAGATACAATCCAAAAGAATAAAGCAGCTCGAGAAGGAAGGCTATTACGTAATCAAATTAGTAAAGACCAATAAGAATGGCATCCCTGACATATTGGCTATAGCACCAAATGCAAATGTTTTATTCAGCGAGGTAAAAACCCCTATAGGTAAAGTATCAACACTCCAGGAGTATAGACTAACAGAACTAAAAGAGTATGGATTTGGAACAGAAGTATACAGAGGAGATTGAGTTCGGTATGCTCCCTGACTTTGAGAAGAAGCTAAGGGATCAGCCTGCTTCTATAATAGATAGTATCATAGATGATATTGCTTCAGTCCTTGAGACTTTGCCAATAAATAATGACATATCTCAATTTATCGGAGGAGTATGTTTAGTGAAGAATCCGATATACTACGTGCTTGAATACTTTAATGAAGAAGAAAAATTCCCAGTGCTCGTTGATCTACACTTCACTGATGTAGATGAGTACTTGGACCTAATAAACGAATCAAAAACAATTAATCAAATTAAATAAAATGGAAGAAATAATAGAATTAGAAGAAATAATAGAAGCATCAGTTAGAAGATCAACAGAAGCGGAAGCGTTAAGAGAAATTATTAGACTTGTACTAAATGTGGACGTTAAACTAGATAAAACTAGAAGGAGAGAAACTGTAAATGCTAAGATGGTATATGCTAAAATCCTTAGAAATAATAATTGGACTCTTAAGTACATAGGAAGATCAATCGAAAAAGACCACACAACAATAATACACTACTTGAAGTCTATGGAGGGATATATGAAGTCTGACATCAACCTTGTTAAATCATTTAATAGGGTATACGAAGAATTCTGTATTGACAACGACCCTCTATACTATGCATCTTCAGATGACATTAAAAGAGAATTAATATCTTTGAGAATAAAAAACAAAAAACTAGAGCTATCTAACGAAAAACTTTTATTAGAAAATAAAGATATTGAAAGGCTCAAGAGTATAACTAATTTAATAAAACAAAAAACACCATCCGGAGTTGAGCATATTATATACAGTAAGATGCTAAACTTCTTTGATGAGGTTTACAACTTATAAAAAATATGCCAAAGCCATCAGCTTTTGATAGAGAAAGACTTGCACACATCAATAGTTTGATGGGGGAGCTTCACGATTCTTGTAATGATATCTACGAAAATTTAGTGGATAGGGACTTCAAGCAACTTACGATTGAAGTTAATAAACTAATATCTACACTAAATGACATAAAAATATCAATAGATGACGAATAAAACTCCACTGTACCTACAAAAAGAAGAACACTTATTTAAATGGCTTAAGGAAGAGTATATGCCTGACCTAAAACAAGCAGAGGGTAAGCACTCAAAGTATGATTGTTTCTCTGACAAGTATTCATTTGACATAGAGATTAAATGTAGACAGGCGCACTACGATGACCTTATTATAGAGAAAAAGAAATACGACTTCTTGATTAATAGATCATCTGAATACAATACGATACCTCTATATATAAACTCAACCCCTAAGGGGGTTTGGGTTTTTTATATTAAAGACATAAGTATCATATGGACAAGCAAGATGCTCCCAAAAAAAACATACTGGGACGATGGTACTTTTATAAATAAAGAGATAGGCTATCTAAACATTTCAAATGGGTTAAAGATAGATAAGCTCTAGTCACTTAGAGTACTTCTTCCACCACCCAGGGCTATCCCAAAAACCTTTAGGAGCTATACGTTCGGGCAGGACTGGATCTACTCTATCCCACTTACTCTCCTGCTCCCACTTCCTTGCAATTTCAGGTTTGTTCTCGTACATCCACCTACGCTGTGCTTCACTTTTAAAAGGCATATCTTTATATGTTAATTAGTATTGAATCCGTCTCCTTTAGACTTACCTCTCCTCTTGGACTTCCGCCCTGCTCCAAATGAACTACTCCCAAACCCATCGTTACTGCCAAATCCTCCAACTCTTTTCTTTCTCCCAAACTTAGAGTTGTAGCTTCCTGTAATAGGATTATAGTCAAAGGTCTGATCCTTTTCATATTGTCTTAGTTTTCTTTCCTCTGCCGCTAGTATTCTCTTAGCTTCCATCTCATCGTAGTCAGGAGCACCGGGACCAAATGTGTTGTAGTACATATCAGGGTCATAGCGTTTCATATCAGTCTTAGTCTCGTATGGTCCAAGCTTTTGTTTCTCAATAGCAGCTTCTGTTTCTGATTTCTTTTTCTCTTTAGCCATCTCCTCGTACAAACTCTTTAGAACTAACTTCCTTACGTCCTTGTACATAGGTACAAATCCTAAGTTACCTAACACCTCTAGTGGTATACGTATACTTTTCTCATCACTTTGGAGTTGTTTCTCAGCTTCGCCTTTCTTTTCTTTTTCAGTAGCCTTCTTAAGTATAAATGTAAGTGATTTTATAGCAGGACTATATGCAGCCGATAGTGACTTAAGCCAATCCTCAAAATTAGTACCCCTGCCATCTTTATCGGATGGTATAGCTTGATACTGTATTCCATCTTTATATACATCATACTTAGGCTCTCCTGTTACAGGATCATTCTCTCTTAAGAATCCTAAGAACTCTTTATTCCCCTGCTCTACACCAAAGTTTATTATTGCCTTAGTCGAGTTACCAAAGTCTCTTCCGAGTATTAAAGACGTTGCTGCTGATGCAATAGCTTGACCGAATCTTTTATCAGCGCTCTTTTTATCTTCCTCATCTTCGCCAAATCCAAACATCTCAGCTACCATCTCAGATAACATCTGTGATAGGAAGGTGTACATAACCATACGAGTAGCCGATGCAGCTACTATAGCTGCGCCTTGTTGCTGTGTTAAGCTTCCTCTTCCCATAGCATTCATAACCCCTGTACGTGCAGTGACGTATTCAAAGATTAAGAATGTACTCATAAAGTTATTGAATGAGTTAAACGCTTTTAGTTGTAGTGATTGGTTTGGTTTACTAGTTCCTTTCAACAATCCCATAAAAGCATTATTTGTAGACCCTGTCATTACAGATCTCTCATCTGCCTGAGTTTTAGCTTGACTTAAAGCTTCTTTGTTCTCAGTCATATAAGCTTCGTCATTTGCTGATATCTTATCAAAGTCAGGCTTGTTGCCGGTTATTCTTTCAAATGCAGTAGAGAAACTACCAAACCACATTGGTCTCATAACTAACTTATCAGGAGTTGATATCAAAGCGTCAGCTAGTGTGTCAACTGCTCCTTGCACTTTACCTAGGCTATTGTCCCAAATCTGTAGAGCTGTATTAGTCGTATCACTCTTAGACTTCCGTGTTTTAATGTCACTCTTGTTTAGAGAGTTAGTATCAACTAAACGTCCAGTTAATCCTTCGTCATTGTATAAACGAGTGGTCTCAGTAGATTCAAGGTTATACATAACGCTTGGTGCTTTTTCACTTGATAAAAATCCAAGACCTAAGTCAGTGCCCGCAGTAAATGAGGTGCTGTCAGATATTAATGCAAATGCTGTATTTGAAGATAGCTCGGCAACAAACCTTGGAGCACTAGCAAGAATAGCTCTGTATCCATTCTTTTTAACATAGTCTAGTGCGTCGTCAAGCCAAGCTGTCTGCATATATGAATTGGTTAGCAAGTTCATTGTTGCTTCCTCAAATCCTTCTTCTATAGCATTTATTATTTCGCGCTCGTTCTTATCTATCCTTACCTTATCTCCCTGTAGAAGTTTCTTTGTAGCGTTAATAGTTCTTCTTGCTGTTCTAATCGGTTCAGTTAAATGATAATCCATCAATACAAACTTCGCTCCCCTACTTGCAGACGCATACACATCAAAGTTTAGAGGAGATACAGTACCAGTTCTTTCAGTCAACGACTTACCCCTTGTAGATGGATTCATACCATTACTATAGGTCTGTATCTCAGATGGAGATGTCATTAAGTCTTGAGGTCCATCCTGAGCCAGTACATTAAGGTGTACGTAGTTATTTCTTGGTATAATTCTCTTACCACGTATTACGGCTGCAGTAAACGATGCCTTTTCCTCAAAGCTTTTATATACATTCTGTATCGCAGCTATTGACTCTCTCTCTGCTTCATTAAACGTGTCGTATATTTTTTGAGAATTAAACTCACCATCAGCATCTATTAGTCTTTTATCGCCAAGCATCTTCTCAAGTAAGTCAGACTCTAGTTCAGTAAAAGATGTCTTATTAGAGTCTATAGCTTTTATTGTAGCTTTTACAAACTTAGACGCTTGATTAACTTCAGGATTCCCTATGTTGGTCTCGTACTCAAGTTGCGATAAGTATATCTGTTGAAGGAACTTAGACGCTAGAGTTCTATTACCATCGTTGTTAAATGATTCAGCTACACGTGTCTGAGCTTTATTAAGTACTCCAAATACTCTCTTTATGTCTGCATCAAACTTAGCTACACCAATTGCAGATCCTCCAAATACTGAATTGAATATCCCCTTGCTCTGGTAGTCTCCAAATAATTGGTCTATGTAGAACAGTGGATTTCTTCTGATCATCTCAGTGACCCAACCCTTCTTAGTTATCTTAGACTTTAGCTTAGAGTAAATGCCGGTAACCGTTAGTATTCTAGAGTTGTCTATACTATTTTTTACAACTTTTGAATTAGTGTCAGCATTCATCTTCTCTACCATAATCTGAACAAGGTGCGGTAGATATCCGTTGTTTACGTTATCGATTAGCTTTAGTATGTTCTTTAGGTCTCTAACAGACATACCACTTATAGCATTAGTTCCTATTAACTTTTCAAATCTTTTTGCTAAGTCTCTCTCGTCCGTACTTGGTAGTGCAGATATCTTCATAACATCAGCTTTATTGATCTGATCAATAAGTTCATCTTTCTCCTCCTGTATCTCTTCTTCAGTCTTAGCTACTTTCTCCTCGGAAGTTATTATATCTGTCTTATACTTTCGCATTAGCTCAGCATCCTCCTCGGTAATCTCTTTTTCCTTTAGCATATTAGCTATAGACTTTGCAAAATTTATTTTACCATCCTCTACTATAACATTACTAGAAGCATCAAATCTATTTGCTAGCTCTTCTACTAGAGAGTATTCTTGATCCATAGCGTTAAGTATCTCTTCTAAAGCCGTAGCTACAGACGACACCTCCTGAACATCAAGTACTGCAGCGCTGCCCCCAAACGACTCAACTATTTGCATATAAGTATCAAGTACTGATGCTGGTATCATACTTGGCTTAATAGTAAATAACCTATCTAGGTCAGCCGATATAGCTGTTAACTTACCAAGTTTAGTTTTAATGTTTGTCTTAGCCTTCTTTACAAGTGAAGTAGCTCTAGACATTTTACTATCGTACTCTACATCATTAAAAACTTTAGTCATATAGTCAACAAATTTTTCTATAGATGACTCGTTAAGCAATTTAACATTACTGAATTTCGATAATACAGCTAGCATTTGACGAGTAGTTATCTTGCCTTTCTTTTCTAGTTCTTTTATTTCTTCAGTTAATAATTTACTTGCTGTAGATATAGCAGATGTTGCATTCTTAGCTCCTTCATTTAAAGTCTTTAATCTGTTTATTAAAAGTTCTTTTTCAGTAGTAGTTATGTTTACAATATTTTTTATTGTTCCGAGTATATTTTTTATAGATGGAGCAGATTTTTGTTTTATGCCAAATTTCTTTTTTATATCTCTAGTCATTTGCTCTCTTTGAACATCTGTGGCATCTTGATATAATTTTGTACCTTCTAAGTAGCTAATAATATTTTGTGGTATCTTAGAGTATGCTGTACTTCTTTTTTTAGATTTTTCAATAATGCCATCAATCTCTTTCATAACACGATCAAATCCGGTAGCAAAGTCTTCACTTACTTTTATACGAGTAGCTGCATCACCTTTTGTTTTTTCAAATGACGAAGCGATAACATCTGCGTCTAGTCCTCTTCTTTTAAGTACAGTTCTTATTGCTGCTTCAGAGAGCCCCTGACCTCTTGCTTGTTTAATAAAATTAGCAACATCATCACCTAGCTCGTATCTAGGCATAACTCCCTTAGACTCTTTTTGAGCATCAAACTTTGCATTCAATACCTGTCCCTTAAATAAATCAGCAAGACCAATATTTATAAATTCTTCAAGACTCATATTTTTTATGCCCTTAGACACAGAGTCTTCTATAATTTTTATTCTTCTATCTCTCTCTGTATTATTTATTATACCATCCTTAAAGTCTTTTTTTATAGCCTTTATTTCATTAACTCTAAATGTATCTTCTGAGGTAGTGAACTTTTCTTTTATATATTTAAAGACGGCATTCATCCACTCATTAAACCTAGACTTCTTAGATGCTTCTATTATAGTACTGCCTTTAGTAGCCATTAGCTCTACGAGAGCCTCCTCTCTAGCAAGCTTATTGTCTCCGTACTTCTCGATAGCGTCTTTTAAAGCTTGAGTTCCCTCTACTAATTTTAACCCTTTAGCTAGTAGCGAAGTTCCTCTGTCTCCACTTTGCTTTGATCTTAAGTAGTCTATCCATATATGGCCGTACTCGTGTATTGGCGTAGCTAAAGATTTAGACTCAGGGTTTAAGTATATCTTACCGTCAGTAGTTAAACCAAGAATAATTTTTCCTTCAGATATCTTAGTCCTTACTCCGGGTTGACTAAGTATATTATTAAACTCTTCAGGAGTCTTAACAACAGTCACACCTGGAAACGCAAACTTCAATTTACCTATTAAAATATCAAGATCAGACATATTAACAGTTACAGCGTCTCCTTGAAATGCTAAGTCATTTGCGGCAGTTCCCATAGTCTGACTAGAAACTTCTTTTTGTGAAGGCGATTTCCCTGCAGTATTTTCTTTAAATACTCTATTTGACTTTGCTCTCCAAGTAGGGAATACATTTGATCCATTTACTGGATTGTTTATTAATGCAATTAGTCTACCCTTTGGACCAGTTCCGTAGTTAGGGTGGTCTATGTCAATGACACCACCATCCTTTACATCAATACCAACAATAGAAACAACGTCTCCCTTTTGTGCTTTAAGCATTGATGGCTCTCCTACTGCCTTGTATATATTATCAGCAGTAAATAGTGTTGAGTTATCTTTTTTTGATCCGCTATAAAGAGACTTTAGATATGTTTTATTTGGTGTCTTAACTCCAGGAGCTGTAGATAGTTCAGAGAACAATGCACTTCTCTCTTGAAGAGTTAGAGTATTTTTCATATCTCCCTTAGCTCTTTTATTTGCATCTAACATTACATTATCAAGCAATGCTCCAAGTGTAGTTATATTGTTCTTTTTAATAAATGTGAGTAGTGCTTTGTTCGACTCTCCCTTTTTATTCTTAAGTCCTAGTGCAATATCATTTAACGCAGCAGTTTGATTTTGTTTTGACTGAGCCTTAACCTCAGGTGCAAGATATCTAAATACAATTTCATTAGAGTCAATAGCATTATCTGCCATTCTAACAATAGCCATAGGAACGTGACCGTCTGGTATACGACCTTCCTTCCAAAGTCTGTCAAATAAATCTGTATTTTTTTTATATAGGTCTAATGCCTTTTCATACTGATCCTGCGATTTCTTTTTTTCTACACCTGCCCAAGCTGCTTTTACTTTTGCAAGTGCATTAAACATAATGCCACCCTTACCTTGCATAGGAGCTCCTGTAGCATCTGGAACAGTTCCTCCTACAGCTATATCACTTATTCCGGTTACCATAGGTATACCATCAAAAGATTCAATAGACCTAGTCATAGAAGCTTTGTTTTCAAATCCTAATTCCTTAGCATCGTCTTCAGTAAACTCTTCTAATGAAGAACTATCTTCAATAGGATTAACTGATATCTGCTCACCCTTAGGTGAAACGAATTGCACTTCCCCTGGAGACATATTGTTCATCTCTTCAGCTATAGCCTCAACGTCTGCTTCATCTGCTTTTATTAAAGACTCGCCATCTTCTACTAAGCTGAATCTAGCCTCATCAGCTAAAGACTTTTCTAAGTCTAGTACATCTTTTTCATATAGGCTTATTGCTGCAATTTCATCTCCATTTGCAGATTCTATATAAGATGATTTATCTTCATCACTTAGCAAGTCAAACTCTTCCTTAGCATTAAATTCAGCAACAGGAGAACTATCATCTTTTGCTTCAGCTGTAATTACTTCGTCAGCAACGTCTACTGCGGCTTCTTCTTGTATCTGATTTTCTTGTAAGTTTTGAATTTGTTCTTTTAGTGCTGTTCTTTTGGCTCTGCCTGATTGAGTCAGGTTACTGCTTAATGCATCTATCTGTAGCTCTATGTCTGCAATAGCATCTGCAGTCGCATCGTTTAGTTCAGGGTTAGCTTCTTTTACATCTTGTAACGCTTTACCCTTAACTACTTTCTTCTGCATCTCAGCCTGTCTTGCCTTATCGTTCTTTATCTCTATATTAGACACAGCTAACTGAGCAGGTGTCATAGTCGCAATTAAATTATCTATAGTCTCAGCGGACTCTACCTTACCGTTAACTTTGTATTGTGGTCTCTGTAGCTGTGCTGTAACAGTAGATCTAACACCACCTGGCAGCTCAGCTAAACCTTCAAGTAGTATCTCGCTAGTGTCCATCTCTTGCCCTGCAGCTAATCTACCCCCAACCTCTCCAAGCGATCCACCTACTGCTTCTATAGCAGAACCTGCTGCAGTTGATTTAACTATAGCTGATTTAGCTGCAACATTAGTAGCTGACTTAGCTGCTGACTTAGTTAGTATCTTAGCGCCTACACCACTAGCAAGCTTACCTGTAAACGCATCGATAGTACCTATAACGATACCACGTGCAACAGCTTTGTTTCTTATAGACTCAAGTTTATTCGGATCGTTAAGTATAGCTCTTACGTTCTCCTTAGTAGCCTCCTTACCTCCTAGCTCCTCTTGAAGTAGCTCACCAAATGTAGCTCCCATCTCAAGAGTAGAGCTCGCAACGCCAAATGCATATGGTATAGATGCGGCAGCACCTGCGATAGCTCCGGGAACAGCGCCAACGCCACCCGCAAGAGCTCCTACACCTGCGCCGTAAGTAGCGCCTGTACCTATAGTGGCAGCTCCTGCTAGTAATGCATCCGAGTTAGATGCTAGTGCTGACATAGAGCTAACAAGGACCTCAGGAAGAACTGTAGGGTTTAACATCAGTCCCTTTACAACTCCCCAAAATCCTTTTCCCTCTTCGTTGTATATTTTCTCATAGTCCATCATCTCTTGAGACGGACCAAGTTTTTGTGCTGTTTTTTGAGACTCAATGTAACTAGCAATATCCTCGTCAGTAGACATCGACCCTCTTAGAAGTAAGTCAGATGCATTCTCAGATGAGATACCTTGGTTTACGCCACCTGCAACCGCACGTGCCATATCATCAACAAAGTCACCAATACCAATTGGTACAACGCTATCTAGGCCTCTTAGTGCATCACCAAATGAACCTGTGAAATAATCCTGCTCAGTATCTGCAGACTCCAATGAACCAACCTCCGAGTCGAAACCCATAGGCTGTCCTGAGACTTTTTTTTTTATAGCAGAAGTTCCCATAAGATTAGAGAAGTCTTCTATAGAGTCATCGTATCCTTGACTTGAAAATAATATATAAGCATCATTTAATGCCTCACTATTATTTGCTATTAAAATTCTAAAGTCATCTATAGAGTCAGCGTAACCTTGACCTTTAAATAGCTCATATGCATCTTGTATTGCCTGTTCGTTCATATTCTATTTTTTTGTGACTAGTCTTTTTTAGTATATTTACTTGTGTTAATCGATGCTGCTGCAGGGGTTGTGGGACTTGGCTTTTGTGTAACTTTTACATTTACACCTTTTTTTAATAGCCTTGCAGTAATTAATTTTATAGCTTCATCTGTAGCTTTTTGACCACTTTTGCTGTAAGCTGATTGTACTTTGGGTAGTATGAATGGTTCAGATCCGGGAACTGTTATCTCGATATCACCATAAGGTCCTACCGCTTTTGCTACTACCTTTTGATTTTTAAATAATTCGGTAATTTGTTCAGCAGTTTTTGATGTAGTTGAACGAGAAAAATTAACTTGTTTCATTTTAGTTTGAACAAAATCTTTTATTTCAAGTTCATTACTTGGAGTGCCTGATGTTGATATTGCTGAATCTCCACCTCTTCCACCTGCTGATGCACTTTTAAATGATCTTTTTCCGTCAGCATTTTCAGGCATATTGCTAAACCAAGTGTTCCCACTAAAACCACCTGCATTGTAAGCTTCGTTTGGATCGTCTAAGCCCGTTAGCTCATTACCTAATCTAGCCCATTCCTGCCTTGTCATTTTATTAAAGTCTATTTTAATCGCATTTTTACCTATTCTGTTTTTAGGAGAAACTCTTTCACCTGTTTTTGGATCAGGAGTATACTCGATTTCTAGACCTCCTTTTGCTGTTACTCTAATGTTTTTTATTCCTTTTGAATACGCTATACCTGTACCTAACATAGTGTTTAAGTAAGTATCCATCTGTTCAGGAGTAGCCCCGTAAACAGAGTTCCAAGTTTTCTGAGCATTTATGGCTTCTTTTTTGGCTTCTCGTCCTTCTGTTACGTATTGTGGTGCATACGATGGAGGAGTGTAATCGTTTACAGTTTGAACCTTCACCTCGTGGTCAAGTGCTCCACGTAAAACTGTCTGCAAACCATTCTTTGCATCTTCTCTCTGCTTCTTACCTATCTCATTATCAAAGTCAGGAACAACCTGTCCATCTATCTGCTTTAAAAGAATAGTATTTTCTGATTGTTCTGCAGGATTAAATGTGAAGTCATAGTTCTTGCCTGTAGCTTGTCTTAGATTGTCGGTGAGTAGAGATGTTGTATTGTATTGAGATAGTTGACTCTCTAACCAAGCATCTTCGGTTTTGTCGTATGTAGCATAAAGAGCACCTTGCTCTGCAGTAATAACACCTTCCTTTACTAATCTTGCTATTGTCTTTTCGCTTCTCATAGTAGGGTCGTTATATGTCTTAAGAAGACCCTGAGCTCTTGCATTACCTATAGTTCTTTCAATAGCTTGGAACTGACCAAATGTTTCTTGCTTTGCTTTTGTAACAGCAGCAGTCATATCATACTTGTCATACTTTGACTTTATTCTATTTCTTAAACTATTTACACCAACTAATTTATTAGGGTCACTTTCTACCTCGCCTGTGTCTGGATTGATAAAACCAACCATAACCTTACCTGTCTGAGGATTAATCATAAGCTTAGACTTACTGAAGTTGCCAAATCCCTCTACAGTACCCATCACCCATTGCTCTAGCTTTTGAGAAGACATAGTAGGGTCGTTTGATTTCATACGTTCCATCTTATCAGTGTACTCCTTGTTGTACTCGTCTAATAATGTAAAAGCTTGATCCGTTCCGTCTGCTAAGTTCTGTCTTATAACAGTATAGTCCTGTGGTTTTAACTGACCTGATTTTAATAGAGTATTTACCATTAGTAACTGCTTCTGAGCTTCTGCACCATAAGATAATGCCCATTGATTCAGGTCTTTTGAATCACCCATAGGGGTCTCATCAAACACTCTCTGCATCTCACGAGTAGCACTATCTATCTCAGCTTTCTTCTCTTCACGTACCCTAGCCTCTTCTTTAAGCATCCCCGTGAAGTTTGCTCCAACTTCAGCCCAGTTTATCTGTTCAGAAGGGTCTCTACTAACGTATCCTATTTTAGTTGAACTTGCCATATATTATATTATTATTGACCAAAAGGTTTTCCGGTTCTAGGGTCTATTGTGTACATAGGATACGATCCTTTAAAGGTAGGAAAAACACCGCTACCCATACCATTATAATTTAATAAGTCATATGGGCTTGCCTTAGTATTTTGATTTAATCCCATATTTATCGGGTCTACAAGATTCTTAGGTGTGCTTATATTATTTAAACGAAGATTTTCAGTAACTTCTCCTGCTACCGTTTGAGGATTCCCTAGATTACCGTATGCATTAGTGTACTGAGGGCTTAAGTATATGTTATTGTATGCTGCAGATCCCTTTCTACCTAAAGATCTATTGTATTGTCTAAAATCTTTATTGCTAGCCGAAGCTGCATTTAGCCCCGGTGCAAATGTAGGGTCTAGAGCCTGTGCATTTACAAGTGCCTGTCTTTGATCTCCTCTATTTTGTTGGAATAAAGGTATCATCTCAGCTCCTGCTTGTGCAGTATTTGCTATTCCCTGTAGACCTGCTTGTTTTGCTTGAGCTGCAGCTAGTCTAGAGTCAGCAGCTGCTTGCTGTTGACCTTCTATCTCTTGCATATCTAAACCTACACCAACATCACGAAGTCTTGACTCTTCCTCTAATATAGCATTCTCTATGTTCTGCATATCTGTAGTCTGACGGTTAGTTATGTCAGCAGCTCCCATCTGTTGTTGAGCTAGTAACTGACCCGCTACCGCAGCAGCGCCTCTCTCACTCTCAGCAGCATATTGTGTTATCTGAGCTCCTGTGTTTAGTAGAGCAAGACGTTCTTGGTTATAAGGTTCTTTCTGAATAGACATACTCTTTGCGTAATTCACTTGAAGTGCTTTACGTGCCTGAGCTAATGCTTTTGCAGCATCCGCCTCATAATCTGCCTGTTTTCTTTTTTCGTTATTCGCTTGAATAAACGACATTGCTGTAGTCCCTGCTGATATACCAAGCCCTACTATGCCTGTTACTAATCCTGCCATAATAATTTTTTATTTAAAATAATGTGTTCTGGGAGGTCGAGATAGTTCTCTGTGTAAACATCTTTCTCTGCCTCTTCTATTGTTTCTTTATCTGTTCTATATACGCAAACCCAAACACAGTCCTCGTGCATATACGCAACTCTCTGTGTACCAATCTGTGTCATAACCTTCATTGGGGCTTGTATCCTTTGGATCTCTCCATTGTCCATAAGCACTGACATCTCACCCGACATAAAGAATGATGGGTGATTTGTTTTATGTATGAAGCTAACTACTAGCGACCCCTTTGGCATAAGCACTTCTCTTGTATACAGACCATCTTTTAGGTGGTGTGTGATAGGAAAATGCTCATCCATCTCAGGGGTATGGTGGGTTACTGAACCTACTACTGACTGTATGCTCTCTTTAAAATCAGAAATAGCTTCCCAAAGCAATCCTCTATTAACGTCTATCAACTTTAATAGGTCCTCAGGTTTTTCTTTCTTTCTTTTAAATAAACTCAATATCCCCATACACTGTACAAAGATAATAAATTTACGGAAATGATTTCATTACTTCTGACTCTACTGCAAATAATTCAGTTTTTTCAGTGTTTGTGTTCTCAATATCAAATACACAGTAGTGACCTAACACACCGTGAGACTCAGCTATTGAGTTTTTTATATATAGGAAGTAAGGGTCTTGTATAGATATAGCTGTAGCAAGTGGTATAGTCGTATCAATAACAATTTGATTTACACCGGCTCTAAGATTGACATTTATTTCAGTTACCTCGCCAGCTAAAAGTGGCTCGTTATAGTTAGGTGGGAGTGCGAAGTACAACATATCTCCAATACTTATGATGTTACCAACCTGCATAGTAAGTGGATAGTTTATAGTAGCTGTGCCTGTAGCTATAACAACAGACAGACTATTTCCTATACCATTTAAAGACCTAAGAGCATACTCAGATATAGCAGCAGGGACAGTCCCTATGTTACGTACAAATGCATACCAAGACTGTTCTTTCTTCTCAAACCAATCACTATCGATATACCCTGAGTCTTGAATGTCAGTACTCATATGAGTCTCCCAGGTATTGTCACCCTCTAGGTTTAAAGTTTTAAATAGCTTGTTCTCTAGTGGAAGATCATTGAAGACACTTTTAATGGTTGATGTATACTGAACTCCGTAAAAGTTATTCCTAACTGAATTTACATTGTGCCTGTATAGATTACCATTCTTAAAAGTATAGAAGTAATTATTCATCCCAATCATCCAATCGGGATTGTAGGAGTAGAAGGATGGGAATCCCTGTACTCCGTTATCGTATGTTAATGTATAATTCGCCATTTTATATTAAGGACAAGTTCCTAGTGCAATAATAACTCCATTTTCAACTTGCATATACTGAGTAGTTGCTCCATATCCATAAAATCCATTAGGTAATATAAACTGCCCATTAGGATCTGAGAACACCCAATCGTACAATGATGGAGTTCCAAACCCTGTTCCTTGAGGTGCATTGTAGTATACTTCAGTCCTTATAGCTGCACAAGCCGCTCCTATCGTTCCAAATAAACTAGACGATGTATAGCCACTAAGCTGCACAGGACAAGATATGTTTATATCCCAAGCCGTACCCTCACAAGGGCCAACAACAGATATGTTTACAATATTAGGACTTGCAGTCAGCTTAGGTATAACCATAAGACAATATCCCGGAGGCGCTAAGTTTGATAGCGACAAGTCTCCTGCTGCTATAAATATAGACTGAGTGTTGCCTGTACCAATAAAATCAGTGCCATCGTATAAGTACTCAGGTAGTGCAGGGTATGTTGTACCTGATATAGTCTGGGCACAACTGCCTGGTGAAGTGTCATTGAATCCAACAAAAGTATGCGATGTTGGTGATGTAGATGCGTGGTATCCATCTGACCCTGAGCTTAATTTGTTATAAGTAATACCATTGAATGTAGCTCGAATGCCGTCTGGTTGAGACGCTGGATTAAATCTAATCATTATAGCGCCTATATCCTCTGCAGCTCCTCCTGCATCTGAATTTATTAAGTAGACGCCTTGTAGCCCAGAGACTGCAATCTCTTCACCGCAAGGAGTTCCACACGTACCACAAGCCTGAGAAGGCAGTAGGACGCAGCTAACCTGCTCTCTTGATGTCACACCATCTGAATAGAATCCGTCAGGGGCGCAAGTAGTTAGCTCTGCATCTGTAAATATTGCAGTAGAGTTTGATAGTGTATTACCGTCTATATAGTATATATCTGCCATTTTATTTTATTAAAAGCTTGGACAATTTATTACGTCTCCGCACTCAAATGTATCAGGTACTTGTATCGTAGCTGTTGGAGGTATTATTGCATTTCCTACAATAGTTCCACACTTGTCTGCCCCTGTTCCTCCGCCTGCGCCCTCTTTATACTTAACAACTTCACCTATATTAAATAAGTATGGAGTCTGTAGTGCAAAGAAGCTATCCCCTGTGATACAGTCTTGTATTATAAATGTAGCAGGATTTCCTTCACCCTGGCAAGCACAGCAAGCAGTAGCTCTAGAACTATCATCATAACATAGCTGTATAGCTGTACTATTTCTGTAGTCCCAAACTAAGTACAAGTAGCTTCCTGTAGACGGCATAGTAAACTGAGAGTAGTATGCAGTATTACCATTTATTGGTATATTTATTGGCGTCGCCTCTGTTGCTGCAGCCAGGAGACCCTGTATACCAACTGATGTATTTGCATATAGAGTGTTTGTTCTTAGGTACTTAAAGTTATCCTCGAACTGATTGAATACAAAGTTGTCAGGTACAATCGTATTATTAAACATTGTAACCGTTGCACCATTTGCGGGGATTACACCGCCACCCTGCAGTCCTGTTATAGTTTGATACTGAGATACTATAGGGTTGGTATTAAACTGAGCAAACTGTATATTCTGACTATGTAGCGGAGAGTTAAATGTACCATCAGACCATCTATATTGGTTTGTAGTAAATAACCCAACCTCATTGCTGCTTGTCACAGTTACTAAAAATATTGTGACAGAATCAGCGTCAGGACAGTTTATTATTAATCCTAAGTCTACACTACCTGTAGATGTTATTATTAGGTCTACTGTAGACACATTTACTACTGATTTAGGGAATGTTAGAGTTCCGCTTGCAGTAACATTTCCAGTGGTATAAGTAATGCCATTATAAATAGCTGTTATATTAAATGTTCCATCAACATCAGAAACTATATAATCAATGTTTACATCTCCAACTAGCTCACCTAAGTCAAAACAAGACTCAAAGTTTGAGTCACTTGATACGTTTAGTGAGATAGTAGTATTACAATTATCGCATATTACATCCTGAGGTATAGGAACTTCGTTAGAAGTTAGAACGTACTCGTTCATATATGGATCAAATCCGCCTAGTTTTTGAGTTGTAAACGAATCATTAAATAGATCACGAAACCAAGTCCTCATACCATTCTGAGATATTACAGACAACTGATCGTTGTCTCTTTCAGTTCCTGTAAGCTTAATTACAGCACCTCTCTTTGCGTCTGTAAAGAATTTATCAGGACCCCACTGAACAAAGCTCTCAGGATTGCTTGATATACCATACTCCTCAATACGAGCTACTTGATTAGCTAGTACCTCAGGAGATGCCATTAAAGCACTACCTCCCCCTGCATCTGTAAGTATATTTTTGCCTTGAATTACATATGATATCTTATCTTCCTGTAGCGTTAATACGTCAGTCTCTCGACCAAATAATTTATTTATCGGACCAAATGATTGTTCGCAGGCTTTATAGTTAAGCAACCCAAGGTTAAACTCGTTAAGCTTATTTATGCTTGACTCTTCGTTGTAGATACCACTATAAGTAATATCAGAGAATCTTCTTGATTCCTTGTACTCTATAGTAGTTGTTATGTAGGCTCTATTGCCTAACGATAATTTTTTACCTGTAATAGAGTCCTGTATCTTATAGCTCTCTACACCATTACCAAATGAGTAACAGTTATAGAAGTCAGTATTTATAATAGCCGGGGTGTTAGATGCAAATACTTGACTTTGATCTCCCTCGTTACCTAAGTGCTCTCCCTCATCATTTATGTTATAAACCTCAGACGACTCATACCAAAGATTTGGTGCTGCATCAAGTGGCTGCGTTTCAAAAACAACAGTGCTATTTGCACGTACAACTGTAATCCTTGCTTTATTATTTGTCCTAGTTTTTTTACCTCCGTAACCTTGTATCCCTTCAAAACGCAAAAATATATTATTAACTACGGGATTAAACTTAGAAAACTGAAAATTAACTTCGCCTGAACATTCATATACTATATCCGCTGTTGATGTAGCTAAAATAGGCCAATATGTTGCTACAGGCTCAGGTGCACTGCAGGTAGCTTCTCTTACTACAAAGTCAGAGTTTAGTGTGCCTGCTACATTATCTCCATCCCACCATTCTTTAAAGCTATTGTAGTCCTTAGATGACGTTAAATCATTTTTATATATATACGTTCTTCCTTCTATATTACATCCCCTACCTTCCCTGTCGCTCTCAAACTCTAATGTAATTTTAGATCCTGATGGTATAGGAAGATCTATATACATAGTAGGATCATTTGGGTCTTGAACGCTAACAGGAATCACTATAGGAGCACAGGGCAGGCTATTGTCTGCAGTGTTAGTTCTCAGCTCTCCTGTATCAAAAACTATCGGCAAACCATCGGGGCTCTCTATAGTTGTACTAAAGTTATTTGCCCTTAGCTTCATATACACACCTGCAGGTACAGCTAACTCTACACCGCTGCCATCGACAGGCTTTGGACTTAAAAAGTCAGCCTGCTGAGCTTCTTTCTCTAAAACAGTTGTGTACGTACAAGTATTTAACGGACCTACTGTGTCCTTCTTAACTATAAGCTCATCCCCAAGCTGAATTTTTTGTGAGTTCTGACCCTCAAGTAAAAAGTAGTCAGCACCTGACGTAGGGTCTCTAAAAAAGAACTGAGAGTATATTGTCTCGTATATGTCCCTATCGGGCTTTATTACGAACTTATACCTTTCTGCCCAATAAGGAGCAATCTGTCCTGTTGGTATAGTTATGTTTATTTTATTCTGAAATTCAGATGCCGAGCAAGGAACGTGTACTGCATTGTTAGGGCTAACTAGAGCTGTAGATGATCTATTAAACTCATCCATATAAACAATACCAACCTCATACCCCCTGTTGCTGTGTAAGCTCGTAGGGCTTCCCACTTCAGAATAAAGTGCTGCTGCAAAAGTAATCTCGTAGTAAGAGTAAATACTTCTTGTAATCGGATCGTCTACATACCTAATAGCAGGTAGCTGAAGTCCTATTTTAGTAGACGCAGGAGATGAAAATATCTGTATAGCTTGACCCGCTGCAGAGATACCACTCTCATACTTAGTAAATGTAACATTTCCGGGATCTACAAGAGTTTGTTCTATTGAGCAGTTAAATCTATCTGTAAGGGTTAATCCATCACAAGAGTTTTGAACTGTTTGTATTGTGCTTACCGTACCTATTTTTTCTACAAAATCAGGGTCTATAGCAAGCTCGTAAACGCTATTAAATGATTTTTGTAGTACATATGGAAATGATATAAGTGTATTTCCTTGTGTTTCTGTAGGTAATGGTGGATCACCTGAGTAAAGAGAGTTGCTGTACTGAATCTCTATAGTTAAAAGTGCACCTGATACTAAATCTAAATTAGCAAAATCAAGGTAAATAACTGAAGAGCCTATCGTTTGAAGGCTATCCCAACTATATGTACCTGTATCTAAGTTGTAATCCAATTCAGTGCTTCCCACCTCATTAGTATCTAGCTTAGCTATATACTCCAAGCTAGTAGGGCTGCCTGAGCTGTCGACCATATCATAGCCCTCAACGTAGTTTCCGTACATAAGCCTGTTACCCATCATAGTCTGAGCCTTAGCAAATCTAGGAACATTATCGTATAGCCTTAGTATCTCAGAGTCTGCTAGTATTGTAAATATCTTACTGTTTTGGAATTGGAACGTGTAGTCAGTATTGTCACCAAGACCCTCATTCTTTTTGTTTATCTTCTCTATTATACGAATTGTAGGGAAGTCCATCTCCTTAAACAATAGATCTATTGCCTTTACAAGCGGTCCTCCTGAGTTATAAGTAACCTCAGCCATATTAGCTATACTCTGCATACCGCTGTTTAAAGCAGTGGCGAAGTCGTAGTTAAATGTATTTGGTAGAAAGGCAGGCTTGCTCCACTGAGATGTAGCTGAGTACTCACCGTCATCGTATCTATACCTGTAGGCAAAGCATATGAATCTTTCCTCTAAGAAGTTGTCCTGAGTTGATGTAATTGTTGGTACAACAACCGGAGCTGCAACAGGTGGTTTCTTTATTACAAGTATCGACTCTGCTGAAAATTGGTCAACACCTGCAGATGGATTAGCATAACCCTTAGTTACATTAATCTGCCTTGGGGCATTGTAGTCATCAGTCCAATACAATAGATCCTGCACTTTATCTACGCCTGTTATTACATACGTAGGGTCAAAGTTTAGTGTTGTATTATTTGTAGCTCCATCTCTAATACTTATTAGATGATACGTTAGTATTGTGGTTTTTATATCATATGATACTACCAAATCAATCTTTCCAGTGGGAGAAGAAGTATAGTTGCTATCGTGAACAAACCAATATATAGTCTCGTTTGTACCATCATCTAAAGCACCGATACATCTAGCATCTGAGCTAAGTGGTATACCATTATAAGACAAAGTAGTTAAAGATACATTCCCCTTTGCATTTTCTATGACGCCAATCTCTGAGTTCTCAGTAGAACCCATACGTATATTAAGAGCATCAATGTACTCACCATTAGGAACAAGGCGCTCATCAACAGCCTTGTTCATTCTACCCGCTATAAAGTTCCTTGATAAATTTGCCATATTATTTTAACCACTTATCTTTTCCTCGCATATTCATTAACAATCGTCCAGGATGGATGTTGCTTATTCTAATTTTTGCGTTTCTTAACAAAGCAGTCTTTCTTTTTCTTGCTCTATTAACTACATACTCCTGCACTCCAAATTTAGAGTTTAAAATAGCAAATTCAATTGCTGCGTATATGTAATCTTCAAACAATTTATTTACTGTAATACTACTGTCGTCACCATTTTCCATACCATCTGATATGTACTCAAGTACAACTAGCTCTGTTTGCATACCTGAGCTGAAGTTAATTACACCAGTCTTTTTATCTATGCTAAATGTAGGGTTTGCATTAGCTGTCTCTGTATTTAAGCCAAATCTAGATCCCATCTCTCTAGTAAAATACCAATTCCCATTATCGTTATACCCATACTGACCATTGAATTTTGAGTCACTATTCATATACATAGTAGGCTGAATAGAAAATATTCTTTTATAGTCCAAGTCAGAGAACTGTGGAGATAGTGCATTATTGTTTATATCAAATAATATCTTTCCAGTATTATCCTGGATATATGCACTAGACCAATTAGTTTGTATATTCTCACTTAACGGATGCAATCCTCCATTTCTCTCAAGAGATATCCTAACCCAATTCACATAGTCAGATGGAAGCACATACCTAAGCTGATCATCAACACTTAACTCTAGTATCTTGATTTCTTTAAACGCATCGTAGTTAAGCTCCTGTATAGCTCTCTTAGCGTGAAAAAGAATTTTAAATCTTTCTTCATTATTTATAAGGCTATGGTTACCTGAGTACATCAACATAAAATTGTTGACTACATCATATAGAGATATGTACTGATACGACCCCCAGTTCTGACCCTTAGGATCATCACCTCCGTTTTCGTAATATTGATATTGTGATATATAAGCCATTTATTATTGTTGTGATTGATTATCTATTTGCTCAAGGCCCTGCCCAAACTGAACTGCTGATATCTCTCTAATAGACATACCCGCATACTGAAGAATTTTATTTACTAAGTCAGGCTCGCAATCAAGCGGTAGCTCAAAGTCCTGATAGTCAGGTTGAGACTGTGAGAATGCAGGCTCACCACTCACTAGCGTAATATATGTCCACTTAGGATCTTTAGGATATCTTATATACTGAGACGAAACCTGACCTAATTTATTTACCGTAGATGGGAATGCAGTTAGTATCCCACCCTCTTGCGTATATGCGGGGTATGTAAGGTTTGGTTTAGTCAACAATGAGTTGTTGAGCATAGTAATCTTACTATGAGAAACTTTTTCAGCTTCCTGTAAAGAGTCTCTGTATATGTTGTAGTTTATACCATTTGCATTAAATGGTGTTTGGGTTACGCTACTAGCTGTAGTGTATAGAGACGTCTCAGAGTTAACAAATGTAACAGTAACGTACTGAGTTATACCACCACTAATTAAAGCCACTACATCACCTACCTGTACACCATCTGTAGTAAATAAAGCATTATCATCTATTATCTCTTTACCACTTGGATCAACGTCTGTAGTTACACCACTTAGTATAAAATTATCGTATATAAGCACCTTGTTTAACAGGTAGTAGTCATCTCCAGTTGTAGTTGGAGATGGAAGATAGTACACATTGCTTATTGTTGGTGGTGTAGTACTTAGAGTTAACGGATTTGATACAGAAAAAACTTCTATAAGCTCTTCTATTGTCTTGCGTATATCAGCATACCCGGTGCCTGATTGGCGGGCATTCTCTTTATTAATCTGATAGTTGTACTGATAGAAATAAGTTTCAAATAAATCTAATTGTGCCTGCTTGGAAAATAAATTAAAATCCGAAGGCGATATATATCCGTAGTTATTCTTGTTCAGTACAGACAGAACTGTATTTCTAACTGAGTTAATCATCTGTAAACCTTTCTACAAAGATAATAAAAAAAAAGAACCCCTTCATTTTCAGAAGAGGTCCTTAGTTATTTAAGTTAAACAGTTAGTTATAATAACTTCTCAAGTATCTTATAGTTGTCTATCCCATCATCTGACTGTAAGAATGATGACACTATAGACATAGGGTCTTCACCGTAGGGTACATTCAACATCTTTGTCTTGTTTGTGTTTGTATTAAACCATACTTCCTTTTTATTTTTTCTAAATGCTAATAAGCCCTTATCAAAGAATAAAGCTACAGTTGAGTTTAGCTTTAATGATGGGTCATTCATTATATCTATAAAAGAAGATGGGTTTGTCTTAGCGTATACAAGTATATCACGCCTTAACTCTGCAGTAGAAACTGTACTTATATCTTTGTTATATAAAACACGCGCAACCATCTCTAGTTGGTCTAGGGTCATTTCTCTAGCTGCAATAAGAGCATCTACCTCTTGATTAAATCTTTCAACCTCTTTAGATGCATCTCTCTCTTGATTTACCTCTTCAAACTTAACACCATTTAGTGGGTGGTAGTAGAGGAACTGTTGTAGAACAGGGTTTGTTCTTGGCACACTTAAAAAACCATCCTCAAAAATAATTGGTTCTAGTATTATATTACCATCTTGCTCATCCTCGAATGGTGATTTTTGGTTTCTTGCATAACGAAGTGCTCTATTAGAGTTTGTCTCTTCGTCAAAGTATAATAAAGGAAACTGTGCTGAATTTCTTGTTGGTATCATAAAAGACAAAGGAGCTTCGTCTCTTCTTAATTTGTAGACCTTGTCTACTGATTTTTCTATTTTTTTCATTTGATATAATTTAATTTAAGATTAAAAAAAGGGGTGCGTAAAATACACACCCCATATTTAGTTATTCTAGTTTTGGAACAAGAAGAAGTTGTTAGCACCTAAAGTACAAACTGCTCTCTCAGAAAGGAAGTTAACCTCCATTGCATCAAGATCAGAAGTTTCAGCACCACCAGCAGAACCTGTAATCCAAGTTTTGTATCGTCTGTCTTCAGTTTCAGAAGCACGATATCTAACGTGTAAGAAAGGTCTCTTAGCGTTTTTACCTAAAATTTGATCATAAACAGTAGTAGATCCAGCAGGAACTAAAAGTCCGTTTACTTTACCTGATCCAGCAGCAGTAGATAACCCACCTCTCATTGTAGGATCGTTTAGGTATTTCCAATCAGATTTGTAGAAGTCATAACCTCTACGGAATCCTGTGAAACCTAAGTTAAGAGCCATCTCTTTGCTATTATCAAATAGACCATAAGAAGTTCCACCTGGAGAACCGTAAGAGTTTTGAGCTGCAAGCATATCATCGATACCGAAGCTAAATGCTCTATCAACAAATATTACGTTCTCTTCAATAGACCCTTGCTTATCAAGACGAGCTACGATATTATCCCACTCTTGTAAGTTAGTTGGATATCCACCACCATAAACGTTACCACGCTCATTAACAACGTAGAATACACCCTCAGATCCTTTATTACCCATATAGTCTAACGCTCCTGTAAGTGCAGCAGCACCTGAACCGGCAGCAGCAGGAACAGCTTCAATCATTGCAGTCTCTAAGTAATCGTCAAAACGTAGACGAGTTTCGTGCTCTGACTTCATATACCATAAGTATCCGTTAGCACCATTCTCAGTAGTAACTTCTACCCATCCGATTTGTGCCATATCAGAACCTGATACTGCATACTTATCTTTTATGATAATTGGAGAGTTTTCGTAGATCTCATCGTCAGCCTCTAAAGAACCTTGCATTCCATTAGTACCTTTTTTAAACTCAGAACCGTATATAAATACTGTCCACTTGTTTGTAGCTAATGAATTTAAGAATCCACTTGCGTTGTAGAACGCTACGTCAAAAGTTCCAGCTGTAGTGTCTACATCAGTAACAATTGCTTTGTAGTTATCTCCACCTGTAGCCCCTACAATATTCAATGTAAGCATAACAGTTTGACCAACTCTAATAGCGATACCTCCAGCAGTTAGACCACTAGTAGCTCTGTTAGGAACTAACAAGTCGTTTACAAGGAAAGTTGCAGTAGGAGAAGCTGAACCAGATAAATACTGAGCAGTAGTACAGTCTACATACTTAGTGTGTAGTCTTCCTTGCTCAGCCCATTTGATAAGGTCAGAGTTAGAAGGCATCTCAGCACCTACCATTCTTAAGAATGAAGCTACTGTGCGGTTACCATATCTTTCAAACTCTTTCTCATAGGTATCTGGAAGATACTGATTCAAGAAGTTAAAATCGGTAATGTAATTTGTTTTTAGTGGGACTTGCTGCGCACTTGGCTGCAACGAATATCCCGGAATTGCTTGTACGGACATTTTTTTTGTTTTTAATTTTTGTTATTTCTATTTTTAATTCGTAATCCACGACCTGAGTCTTGGTTTACTTCTCTTACTGTTGCATTACTACCTGAAGAGATGTTCTGTGGTGTTTGGCGTGTAGACATATTTATATTTTTTGTCTTACGCATAACATCATCAACCGCCTCTGACTTGCCTTGTTCATAAAAGAACCTAGCAAATTTTTCAGGATTCATAGCAACTGCCAACGCTTTGTGATAACCTACAGGATCAGTCAAAAGACCATCATCACCAACAAACTTCTTTGTAAAGTTTGACGGATCAAGATGAACCTTCTTTAATTCTGACGCATCAGCTGGGACATAAACAAGCTTGTTGTCATCTAGTGTGAACTCAAAACCTTTGAACTCACTGCTAAATACTTCACCTGTCTTCTGCTTATACCAATCTTCTCTGCGTTGGATTTGTTCACTTAAAGACATCGACTCTTCAACGTATCGCTTATACTCCTCTAAGGACTTTGAATCTTCATCAGAAATAGACTTCCCTGCTGACTCAACAGGTATTCTGTATTTTTCTTTTTCAGTCTCAAAATACTCTTTGGCTTTAGCAACCATTTTCTTTTTTGCTAGTTTGGCTTTCTTTACAAAAGATTCATCGTCAAGCTCTTCATCGTAAGAATAATCCTCCATCATAGATTCAATATCCTCCGCATCTAAGCCCTTCTCTGTCGCTGTAAGATAGTCACGTAGCAATTTATCTGGGCTAACGTTATCAAGGTCCTTGCTTAACTTAACAAAGTCCTCAATTCCACGCCCTGTTTCTTTTTTATACTTAAAGTAAGCTGCAACGTCTTCAGGTAACTCTTCCGACTCCTGTCTCTGCTGCGTTAACTCTTCTAGAGAATTAATCTGCTTACCATATCGTTTACCAATATATGAAAGAACATCTTCCTCATTTAGTTCTAGTGGCTTAGTTTCCTCTATACCACTACTAACCTCATTTTCTATAAAACCGCTGTCTATAGGTTCGTTTGTAGTTTCGTTAAACTTTTCATCGTGCTTGTCAAGTAGCTCTTGCTCTACCTGCTGTACAGACTTCTCTTCGTTAACTGAAACTGATTTTACTTTTATTTCCATATTAGATTAAATTTATTTTGCAAAGTTATATAATTTTATTATAGCGTTTATCTAGGTTCAAATTCAGCTAGATCAAATCCATCCAGACTATCCTCATTAGACTCAAATGTCACAGGAGGTAAGTTATTTTTTCTTTGGTTTATTAACTTAGACTGCTCTGTATTCTGTTGGCTAATTCTTTTAGCTTTTGCGTCTTCTCTTTCTTTTTCTCTAGTAGCTAAACCTTGTACCTCTACGCCCTTTAGTTGCATATTAAGGTCAAACTCTTGCTGCATTAGCTGAGACTTAAGCATAGCTTCATTCTTCATTTTCTCTATTTCAAACGCTATCTCTGCCTGCTTTAATTGCATCTTAGACTGAGTCTCCATCTGTAGCTGCTGCATTGCCATTTGTCCAGCCATTTGCTGAGACTGTTGCTGAGCCTGTGCTTGCATAGCTTGTTGCTGTGCCATCATCTTCTCCTCTCTGTCTTGCTTAGCCTTACGCTTAAGTTTTAAAAGTTGATTCGCAAGTTTTATGTTTTTAATCTCACGTATATCAATCGCATCCTCAAGGTTTATGTCACCCTTAGATAATGCCATCTGTATATTCTGTTCAAGCTGTGCTCTTTCTTCTTCGTCAGGGGCTACTTCTATAAATACACCAAAGTCATATATATATAGATCTTTTATACTATTTAGTATATTTATGTTATACTTTCCAATTTGGTTTACAAACTCATCCCTAAAGTCAGCGTACTCTAAAATATCAGCGACTCTATACGTCAAAGCCTCAGCTAGTGATCTATATATATAAAGACTTGAGTCAAGTATGTGTCTAGTTGCTGTGTTTGAGTTTAATGCCGCTAATTTTTGTACGCCAACTAAAGAGTTAGGATCTGGCATACTGCCATCTCTTGCCTCGTTCAAACCGGTAACCTGTCTAATTTGACTTAGGTAGTGATTGTAGTTGGTGATAAGCATCTGTGTCTTTGATGCACCTGAGTTAGCTGTTAACTGTTGTATTGGAACTCTTGCGTTGTTAAACTCACCATCTCCAGTATAGCTTCTACCAATCACACTACCTGTTTGGAAGTATAATCTCAAAGCATCCTCTGGATTATAAGCTGCACCTGTACCAAGGTCAACCTCATTAAGACCATCTGCATCAATGAACACACCATCAGGGACTACTCTAGATATTACCTGTTGTAACTTCAAATGCGTCATCTGTATTAAGTCAGCAAAAGGAATCATTCTACGAGTTAAAGACTCAATAATACCCTTATACATTCTTGGGGCAGAGGCAACGTAGTTAGGTATAGCGTGTTGTGTAGCAGACTTTGGTCTAACCATATTCTCAGACATCTCCCACTTTAATAAGAAGTTAGTGCCCATAACCATAACACCCTCGTACCATACGTCTATAGTCTTAGAAACCTTTTCAAAGTTTCCTTCCTTCATCATATCCTCAGGTGGGTTAAAGGTATCATCCTTCTCTACCATCTTTAGATTTCCTGAGTCAGTTATTTTTCTTTTGTATACAATGTCCTTAGTGGTCTTGTAGTTAAAGTACAGCAACGTAGCTGTATCCTTATGGAATATATCGTTTTGATAGAACTGTGCTACATTAAAATAATCATACCAGCTCTGACTGTAGTTAGATATCTCTTCTAAGTCAGCGTTGGTCAGTGTAGGATCAATCTTCTTTAGCTCAATAATAGGAACAGTCTTAATCTCACCCCAATAAAAACAATCTTTAAAGTTAGGATCTTCAGTGTAGCTATAGACAACATTAGCAGGGTCTACGTAAGATATTCTTACGCCATCTCCCTTTAGGAACTCGTGTTTTGCTATAGCTACTCCAAGGACAGTCATATCATAGTCTAACCTCTTTCTAATGTCGTCGTAGTGATTTGCATCAAATATTGTGTTGATAGCAGTCTCTTCTGCTATCTCGATTGCAGGCTTATAGTTAAGCTGCATATATAACGCAAGCTCTTCGTCTGTATTTGGAAGTTCGTTTGGGTCTGTAACAAAAGGATTAGCCCCTGTCTTATCCATAATAGTCTGAAGTATTGGTTTTGCAACCATCTGACCTTCAATCATATCCTGATAAGAACTTCTATTCTGCTGAGACATAGCATCCTGTGCATACGCCTTAACCTTAAATAGACGATCAGACATACCATTAACAACGATATCAATAAACTTTGGCAGAATAGGAACAGGAGTCCAGTCTAAATTAAGGTAAGACAGATCACCGTCTACGGCTAGCTCGTTTTTATACTTTGCTACAGATTGCTCTCCACGAGCATATAGTCTTAACCTGTGGAAGTCTCTCCATTGACCGTAATACCTGCTACCGTTTCCATCTTTTCGAAACCATTCGTATTGAATAGCTTGCCCAATCTGTAAACCAAATTCATCCGAAGCTTTTATTGAATCGGAAACAAATTGGCTTGGAAATCCTGCAGATGTGATATCTATTTTAACATCTTTCATCTAATTATTTCGCTTAGCGTTCCTTTATTGCTGTACCTCGCAAAGTTAATGTTTATTTTTGATTGTTTTTTCTCAGGCAGATACAAGTTCTTTTGAGTAGCCATAATAGCTAGACCAGAACTAATCGAAGCATCGTGCTTTGTCCTATTTGAAATATCAAACTTTGCCCAGTCCTCTAGAGTCCTTGTAAATATCATATCTCCCATATCTCCGGGGTCTCTATATGTGCCATCCATATCCATACCAACATACTTCTCTATGTAAGACTCTATAGCAGATGCGTGTGCCTGCTTTATATCCTCACTACTGTTTGGGATACCACCTAACTCTCTCTCTGTCTTAGATAGATTGTTATATTGTTTATCAGGTCTGTTCATACAGAATCCTCTGTACCCCCTATTCTTAAAGTGATATAGTAGTCTTGGTTTGTTATTCTCTATAAGTATTGGCATACCGTAAAACACACAAGCCATAAGGACGTCTTCGTAGAATATCTCTGCTGTCTGTGGTCTAGCTATATACTCTAGGAAGAATGTGTTTACAGGGGCTTCGTCCATATGATACGTAGTAAGTCCGTGGAGTGATCCATTAGACCCCCCACCACCTACAGTCCCTGATATATCATAGGAGTCACATCCAAATGCACCTAAGTGTTCATTTCCTGGATACTTAACTCCATTCTTAGTCACTATCCTATTCTGCATATGCTTCTTAGGATTCCAGCTCACATAGAACCTTCCGCTATTGTTTGGGCTAAATATAACCTCAGTATCTTTTATCCCATCCTTCCAGTGGAAACTACCCCTTGTTATGTGGTGCTCTCTTATTAAAGAGTCGTTGTAGTCTATCTGATGATATATCTTAGTTAGGTTGAATAGAGACTGATTACTCTCGTCTCTAAATGCGTGAGACTCTGTTCTTGGGAACTGACGATAGAATTCATTTAATGCATCAGCATCGTTCTTATTTGACTCTACCTCATTCTCCCAGTACTTAATAGCTCCCTGCGTTATTTTTTCATTGTTTATGCCTAGTATAGGAGACTCAGGGCACTCAAGCACAGGTATCCCATAGCGGTCAATAAATCCCTCCATATTCCATTCCATAGGAATAAATAGCGAGTACATACCACTCTTAGTTTGACCATTAGCGCTACGCTTTGATACGCTAGAGTCTTCATATAGTTTCTTAAAATTATCTCCACCTTTACTTAGTGCGTTTGAGGTTGAACCCATCATACACTTACCTATAACTCTACTACCTAAACGTAGACAGGTCTTAGTAACCCTCCAGTTATTCTGTATGTTATTTGGCTTTATCCATTTTCCGCTCTCGTCGTGAACAAGCAGCAGAAGCTTCTCGCCATCATAGCTGTTGTCGTCTGTATTCTTCCAGTCTATAGTTGTATCAAGACCTGTTAACTCATCATCATTTGAAGTATACATATTCTTCTTCGTGATTTTAGATGCCGGTATCCTAAATGCAAGCTCAGTCTTTGGCTTGTCCATACCATCTTGTATTGGCTTAAAGAAAAAAGGAAGCCTATTTGATATAGGAACAACCTTGTCTGTAAACATTGTCTTTGCGTCACCACCTGTCTTTGATAGGATTCCTATTCTAGCATCCTTAGATAGAGTGCCTGTATTAACACATTCAGATGAGCTCATAAATGAGAACCCTGAACGTCTTATCTTTAAGTACACCATACCAAATGACCTCTTGTCTGCCTTGCAAGCTTCCCAGAATATATATAGAACCCTATTAGCCTCTCTATAGTCTGGATATCCAACGTCAATTGAGGTCCACTGTAGATACATATAGTGTGCTCCTGTTATATATGTAGGAACACCATTATTCATAAACCAAACACCAAACTCCCTATTATCAAACTCTGACTCAATGTAGTCAACCCACCTGTCCTTAAACGCTGAAGGTTTTTCGTTCCACTGAAACTTAGTCTGTATCTTGCTTAACTCTTGCGGTAGAGGTACTCGTTCCCAGTATTGTTGCTCAGGGTTCTTATGCCTCTGCATACACAATCTAGGTGTAAGTGGAAGACCAATCCTTAAACCTTGTATCTCGACTATGTCTCCAAGAGTTCCGTCTTTTGATATTACAACAAAATCATACTTTTCATTGTAGCCATACTCCCAGGACTTCGCCTTATTCTTATTAGAGCGAACTGTCTGAGGGATATAGTCCTCTACAAGTCTATATATACTATTTTGCTCTTCCTTCTGCAAATCCTACCTTTGTGTGTACCTTAGTTGATATCTTATCTATTGAGTCTATAGCCTCCTGCTCAGCCTCTATCCTGCTTAGGATTTCAAATGCATCGAATATCGCAAGCTTCTTAGTTGCGGCTGCATTCTTTAGTCTATCTGCAGATAAGTCCTCACTGTCATCGTGCTTAATAATATCCTCCTTGGCAACCTTAATAAGTTGCTCAACTGCCCTATGACCTGCCTCAATTATCTTTAGTTTAATCTCCTTTGAACTCATAGTACCATAGTTATTTGGTGGTCATACATTCTATATAGCTTCTCACCGTCTATATTAAACTCATACTCAGACTCAGGCTTAAACGTAACCAGGTCTCCTTTATTCACTCCCTTGCTAGTGAGGTACTCGTTAGGATACTTAACAGTTCCAATTAAGGGTTCTTCTGCAAATGGCTTGTATATGTACGAGTCGATAGGTGGTATTGGCTTAATGAAGCAGTACTTGTCGTAAGACACCCACTCATCACCACTATAAAACATAAAGAACTGATCGTCTTCCACAAAGAATAAGTCGTCCTTAAAAAAACTTCTTCCGCTTCTTTGACTTCCTTTCATATCATTATAGAACTTAAATACATTGTGGTGCACAAGGAGTATATTACCCTTGCACACAGGCCCTGTGTAGCCTATTGGTGTTTCAATAACCTCAGCGTATCTATTAGAGAACCTATGGTCCTCCTCAGATGTACTAACTATTAGGTCAACAGATCCAATTTTTTTTACATTATTGTATCTCTTACCCTCTAGTGGTCTTACTATAAAGCTAAATGGGGATTTCATTAAAAGTTTATGTCATACTCAATAGATATGGGAACAGTATCAGAGAACTCCTTCCATAAGAATATTTCATCTCTTAATTGTATCCAAATCTGTATTGAGCTTTTATTATTATTAAATTTAATTAAATGTATTTTATGGGTATTACCTAAGACATCTTGTCCCACTATGTAGTGCATAGCCCCTGATTTGTAGTCAGGACCTATAGATATCTTCCTGATTGCTCCCACTAAGTTAGTTTAAATATTTGAACTTGTGCAGATGGCACATTATCCCAAGAGCTAGAGGTAGTATGAATATACATACCACCTTGATTTACTCCAGAGGAATCTCTTAGTATCTCCCAAGTTAATACAGTGCCTACTGTGTCTATAGTAATAACTGTAGTCACTTCATAAGGTATCATAACACCTGTCGTGTTTAACTCAAATCCTTTAACTACACCTGCCTGAACGCCATCTATTAAAGCTCTAAATAATAAAACAGAAACTCCTCCTGAAGAGCCTTGTCTCTCAATATTGCCAAAACCATTAAATAGATATACGCCAACTTGATTGAAGGTTATATTACCTAGCGCATCAATCATAACAGGGTCTGTTGAGTCATTCTGTGCAGCACCAAATGTCACCTGTAGTGGATTATCTAATCCATCAGGTTCTTGGTCAACTGTAGAAAAAGCATAAAGCACATTTGTCGCAGCAAAAGAATTTACATTACTTGATAAAGCGAGTATATCGCTTATTAAAAAGTTTCTTGTAAGATTCTCATTCTCAACATCTGTTCCGATTAACTTATCGTCAACGGTAGGTGTTGATGTAGTTGCGTATGTGCTTATTTGTGCCATTTATTTTTCTTCTTGTTCAGTAATAGATACCTCACCTGTTTCAATGTTAATAGTCGCATCTTGACCATATACTGAAACTAGTTCCTCTTCCATAGCTGAGTAAGATACTTTAACCTCGTCAATCTTCTTCATAATCATTTGCTGTGCGATGTATGCATCACCCAACTGGATTTTTAAAGTGTTGAATTGGTTTACTAGCTCTCTTACCTTAGTTAATTCTTGTTCTGTTAATTTTTGCATTTTATTTAATTTTAATGATACAAATATAATTGTTTTTTCTTATTATGAAACACCTACTAATAATCCACCTTGAAATTCAAGCATCTGAGAACCTGGAGGGTTACTTGGAAAATTAACCATTCCTGTAAATCCTGCTGTCCCACCTGCTGAGAATGACGTAGCATTAAC
>Ga0208303_1000119_pt1 | contig 32677 bp, 53 predicted proteins | sample CB_VirMetaG_2_FD_184537 | JGI IMG/M metagenome (GOLD analysis project Ga0208303, IMG submission 184537) | Freshwater to marine saline gradient viral communities from Chesapeake Bay - CB_1504_2 Viral MetaG (SPAdes) (version 4) | ecosystem: Environmental > Aquatic > Marine > Coastal | place: USA... | reverse complement strand
TGCTCTCTAAATTGTCTATGGAAATCGTCAAGTATTGTAGCGTTGGCCATTTTAGATTCTAAAATCTCTAAATCCATCGCTTTTATTCTTTCATTAGCCTCTATTGTTGATTCTAAATCAGCAAAAGGTAATGGTGGTGGTGTAGCCTTTTCTTCAGTAGCTCCTGCGCCTCCAGTTGCGCCTATAGCACTACCCTCGGCTGTTGATACGCCACCTATTTGTCGAGGTGCGTCAATCTCAACAAAGCCGCGTTTCGTTTGCTTGTGAGTGCCAGCAGCAACCTTTTCTTCGTTAGTCATTTCTGGCGCAGCGTTAGCTCTATCTAATGCGTTAGCCTGATTTCTTGCTCGCACTGCCTTTCTAGCGTTACCACCTTTAGGTGTTGGAGTGTCTTCAGCAGCACTAATTGCCTCTGTTAGAGATTTAGCAAAAGCCGTGAGGGATTTAACTCTAGCTTCAAAGAAATCAGCCAATCCACTTTCTTCAGCAAACGCCTGTTTGAGCAATCCTACCTGCTCACTAAGTCCATCAAACGCACCCGCTAAACCTTTACCTGCACCCGCACCTGCACCACCAACTTTTTTCGTGAGCTTACTGATTATAAAATCTTGCGCTTCCATACCGCGATTAGTACGGATAAGAGCGTCAATAATTTCTTTTTCTGTGTCAGTAAATACGACACCAGCGCGAGATAGGCTAGAAAGGTTGTTTATTGGGTCTTCTAAGGCTTTACCAAGGGTTTTAGCGGCACTTTGTGCTGTTACACCCATTACGGCAGCTAGGTCTTGTGAGAGAGCTGTAGTCTCTTTAAATTGCTTACCAGTTATAGAGCCAAAGGTTAAAAGTATGCCTTGCGCTTCTCGAATATCACCAGCAGATGCAAGAGTCGCCATACCAACTTCATTAGCTAGGTCTTGTAACTCTTGTGAGGTCAGCCCTACAGTACCACCCGTAGCTTGCAGCATAGCCTCTAGCTTAAATACTTGTGACTCAAACTCTGCAAACTCAGATAACGCAAGTCCAGCAGCCGCACCAAGACCTGCTATACCAACAGTACCAGCCAAGGCAAGAGGTGTAACTCTTCCTAAACCTGTTGCTATAAATGATAATCGACCAGATACACCGCCAAGAGGGCCAGTCAAGATTGCGGCAGTGTTAGATGCTCTCTTAAACTCTTCCGCTAACTTATTTGTTTTCTTTGCTGTATTGCCAGCAGACTTGCCTACCTTATCTACGCCACTTGCTGCTTTATTTGCAGCTTTCTCTAAGCGTTCAGCTTCTTTGTAGGCAGCTATTTCAGCCTTGGCAAGCACACGTATTCTAGCGGCTGCCTTAGCAGATGCTTTCTCTTGTGCTTTAGCGGCGTTTACTACGGCTTTCTTTTGAGCTTCAGCAGCTTTCTTGGCTTCTTTTGCTTGTGCTTGCGTAGCTTTTTCTGCGGCTTTTTGTTGTGCTGCGGCAGCTTTCTCAGAGGCAGCTTTAACTTGCTCAGATGCTTTCTCAGCAGCTTTAGCTCTTTGATCAGATACTTTCTTTGCTGAAACGGCAGCGGCGTTATCGCGCTTTATCTGCTCTGCGTAGGCTTGTGTTTCTCTTTTATTCTTAGCGGCAACTATCTTAGCTTGGACTTTATCTGAAGCAGCTTTAGCTTTAGCTAATTTCTGCTCTGCTGTAGTCTGCTCTGTAACTGCCTTTGTTGATTTACCAGACTCTTTAGCAAGTTTTTTTAGTTCGTCATTAGCTTTTTTTAGTTGAGCTGTATTAGCCTCAAATATCAGTCTTGCGATTGTGTCTGCCATTGTTTCTGCCTTTGTAAATCTAACGCTAGGATGGCATCAACTTGCCACCTATCTAAAGTGTCATTGTAAACATCGCAATAAGCCTTAATGTCGCTAAGAGATATAGATTCTACGCTAGAAGATATTTCGCAGTATGTATTCCAAGTAGGAACAAGCCCCTCATGTAAATGAGGCTCATTCGCTAACTCTCTAGGAGCCTTACCTGAAATCCTTTCAATAGCTTTCCACTGTTCAAGCCGTGTGGATTTACTACCTTTAATTCTACTGTTTGCAAAGAATATCCATTTGCCAAACTCGATTAACTCTTCGGCTTGGCCTTTGTAAAATTTTCTCTTGCACCCATAAAGGTGTCTAATTGATCTCTAATATACGGAGCTTTTGTATATAACTCACCGCATAGTTTTTTAGTAAACTTTTCGTCAGTACCGCGCCAGCCAACAGTGCAATCCAAAAGACCACGAATCATCATTGCTTCTTCGTCAAAATCTTTCTTTTCTCTTAAAGACTCAAGGTATGCTTTTTGGTGTCTCTTGGTATGCTGTCTGAATTCTTTAGAATCCATACCCATTACCGTAATAAAAAGACCCGTCTCATTTCCTTGATCATCAAGAATCTGTACTTCAGAACCAGCTTCATGTAACTCAGTTGTATATAGTTCACTAATTTTCATAAATCACCCTTTTAGTTAAGTAAAGCCCCACCCAGTGAGGCTGTTTAGTTTTAAGACAAATCTGTATCAATTACTAATGTAGATTGTGATGCACTATTAGCTACTGCTACAAAGTCCATAGCTACAGATACAAGACCCTCACCACCAACTTCAACCACACCAGTAGTATAGATGATTTTAGGCATATTAAAGCTAATACCAGTTGCACCTGAGCCAAAGCTAATTAATAAAGAACTTGAAGTGTTATCGATAAACTTCTGTAGCAAATTAGCGCTTGTGAAGTGAGCAGTTACAGAACCACTTACACGACACTTACCAATGCCACCTTGAATCGGCTTAACGTCACCTACTTTGTTAGTCGTCTCAATGCCGTTTTCAACAGATAAAGAAAGGTCTGTTAAAATTGCATCTAAATTAGAAGAAGTAATTGTAGCGTTAGAGGAATGGAAAGGGTCATTAGCTTCAACGTAGTGTGACCCATCGTCATCTGGGCCGTTAGCATCTAAGGCGGATTCCTGAGCAACCATTGTCTGACCAATAATACCTACAGAGCACTCAATAAGTCCGTCAGCAGGAATACTCATTGAAAAGTTGTTAAACTCACAACCAGTATATACATGACAGTCATTACCAGTACCAATATCTGCACCAAAATCTTGTGCGATAGTAAATGATTGACGTAGGTTATTTATACCAAAAGCTGTTGCACTGCCGTCAGCAGTAGAGCCTAAAACAGCTTGCAACATTGTTGTGTATGCTGGCTGGTGAGCTAGATCAAAAGCAATCTCACCTGTAACTGAGTGAGCACCCATGATAACGTCTTGTAGTTCACGATTGCCTGTAATTACGGCGGATTCGTGATTGGTTTTAGCCAAAGTTAAACTAGCAGACTTAAAAGGTATGATCTCGTAGTCATTACCTGTAGCAGCAGTGCCATAAGTTGATTCTAATTCAAAACCAACTACTACGTTAGTTCCACTTGCAATTGTCATAATTAATTCCTCGCGGGCGTTACCGCATAATAAGATACATCTATATTTCTAACAAAAAATGCACCATCTCTGCGCCCAACGCCAAGTGATACGTTCAAAATCCTAACGACCGTGCCGTTAGAAGTTATTTTCATGCCTCTGGTAAAGTAGTTAGCGATACTGTCTACTCGATCAGTAAATCCGCCAACACCAGTTTTGCTGTAGTAATCAATCTGGAAAAGCCCATCGTGTCGCTCTGTTCCAGATGTACCAAGACTAGCTGTAGTGGTATCGGCTGGTAGTAACGTACCTACAACCCATTCAGCATTAAGGTTAGTCTTTAAAACTTCAGACAAATCAAAGTCTGTATTTTCGTATATTTTATGTGTAATACTTAAATTTGTACACATTGTATTAAACAGAGATTCAAAGCCTATACGTATATTTCTAAACGGCTTAGAAAGATCGGCTGCTACACCATCTGTAATCGAACCTGCGTCAATATTGTAAATGTCGCCAGTAGAAGACTCGGTTATTAAGTTGTAATCTACGCTCATTCAAATTTCCTTACAGCTTGCTTCATACTAATCCGCATCATTCCAGCAGGCGCTCTCGCATAGCCACCTAACTCTATCTTTTCAGCGTAGTGCAGCGAGTTAGTAAAGAAAATAGGCTGACCCATTGTAGACTCTTTAATCTTACTGGTTACATCGTATGCGCTGTTTAAACTATCACTACCAGAAGCATCTTCACTTCTACCGTTTTCAGCCGAAATTGGTGAGCCAAAACTTGCATACCAACTGTTTTTTAACTTACCTGTATCTACGGAAGTTCTATCAACCGTATTTACCATCACGTCCTGAACAACTTGCTTCACAACCTTGTGAGCATCTTTGAGCGCAATCTTTGTATAAGCCTTAACTTCTGAGTCGAAGCTCATAATAAATCACCGTTTGAGCTGGTTGTATTGGTGTAATCTCAATAACTCTATAACTTTCAGAATTTATAGTAGCCGTATCACCAATCTTAGGCGGTGTTGCAGAGTACGCAACGGCAGGGAAGTCTTTAAAGGCTAAAGAGTTATCAACTTCCTCATTCTTTATCTGAGCAAATAAAACTACGTTCGCACTATATGTTGTCTGACTGCTAGAGCTAACGCCTTGTGTCGGGTCATAGGTGACATTACCATTTCTAGTAAAGGTCACAGATTGACCGAAATCTGTTAACAATTTTGTAGCCGTCAACGCCAGTGGCGTATAATCAAAGGCCATTATGCCCTCACAACCCTCATCGGGTTTCTAATTAGCTTCCTAAGCGCCTGAGAGGCCGCTGGTAGCAAAGTACGATCTGCGCTAGAGGATTTATACTCTACCTCTATCTCGCCTATCTTCTCTTTTACAGTCTCTCTGGAGATGGGGTCATTTATACCGAACCCTTGCTCGAAACCGTATGCCAATTCGTAAATGGCGTTTAATACCTCTTTAGGTATCTCGTCTACACTCTTTCCGTAGCCATCAATAACAATGTTACTTCTAGGCCACTGTAAAGATTGTACATCACTGGCTTTTACGCCAACGAAAGGTAATTCTTCAAAATAATCCATAGCCCGTAAAATGTAAGCCTCTGCCTGAGCATCACTTATATCTGTACGTGCTGGGTATCTTGCGTTCAGGTAAGAATCGTAATTGACAACAGTTACGTAACTATTGGCAGTTGTTGATTGCTGTCCTGTTTCTACTGTTAAAGCCATGTTCGCACCTTAAAAAAATGGCCGACCCTCAAAAGTAAAAGGGAGGGAAACTCAAGAGAGCCGACCAAAACTTACTAACTACTAGCCTACTAATGCAGCGATGAAGTCAGACTTCCACGCTTTAGTTCCCCAAGACGCAGCAACTTCGATCATCGACTTTTTATAGCCTTTGTAGATACGGATTTCAAATACTAGACCTGAATGTGGGTCTTGTACAAGTACCGCGTCATCAGCAGCATCGCCGATAGCAGGAATTGCTGGAGCACGCATTGCAAGTTCGATAGCAGAACGAGCGAATACGAAGTTAGGGTTATAAACGCCACGCTCAACAGTTACAGCAGCATCGTTAGCTGTAGCATTGCGTAAACCTTTATCACCACGAAGCACGATAGTACCACCAGCGGCTTCGTTTGCAGTACCAGTACCAGAAGCAACATAACCAGTCGAATCACCAGCAAGTGTAAACAGATCACCTGAGTCAATAGAACCAGCAGCAGAAGCAGTGTTTGCGTCAACAGTAAGAGTTGTTGAGCCAGCAGCGACTAAGCCGTTGTTGATTGCCATTGCAGCGTCAGTACCAACAGAATCATAAGATGAAATCTGCGAAGACTCACGAACATCAATACCGTACATAGGCATTAAAACGCCTTGAGTACGTAAGCTGTCGCTTCCAGCAGCATCAACATTTACGATGTTGTTACTAGCGCGGAATTTTGCACCAGCTACAGTGTTAAATACACCTTGTAGATCGCCATTTGCAGCTCCGTTATCAACTAATTGTTGACGTACAGCAGCAAGGTCTTCTAAACCAGAAGTAGATGCACTAAAGCCGAATGGAGTAGTACCAGCAGTACCAGCGAAACGAGAGAAGTTACCTTGTGCAGTCGCAGCAAGATCAGCTTCCATTTCGTTAGTCAAAGTACGCATTGCTTGTGCAATTAAGTCACCGTAAACAGTGTCATAAGTACCAGCGTTACGAAGTTGCAATTCTTGCTCACCAGACATCGGGATTTGAACAGCTTTTGATTTACCGATTTGAAAAGTGCTATTACCGATAGTTTGATCTTCGCCCTCTGGGATAGCCATTGCGCCACCACCAATATTTTGTGCAGCAGAAGAGCTAGGTGTTACAGCAGCTTTGATTGTATCGCCTACAGAAGCACGAGAGCTATCAGCGTTCATAGTTACAGCAGGAATAAAGCCAACAGCTTCACGGCCTACAACGTCAGCAGCAACATAAATGTCAGTTGCTAAACTATCTAATGTTAAGTTACCCATTTTGGTTCTCCAAAAAAATAATTATATGATTTTGCCGCCAGACTTGACGAATTTCATGCGCTTAATGGCATCCATTGCATCAAATTCTGATCGACTTACTTGTTTGGTATCACCAGCCCCGCTGTTTCCACCCGTTGCGCCACCCCCAGCAGCTTGTGACCCGTCAACCAAAAACGGGTATTCCGCCTTGATGGATTGCGTCAATTCTTGCACAGTGCTAACCGTTAAATTCCCATTACCGTCCAACACCCTAATCTCACCATCTACAAGAGATAATCGAGATGAAATCTGTTCAGTTAGCAATTTAGCTCGCGCAGTATCTTTTGTTAATGAAGATGCCACTTGTCCCGCTTGGCTTGCTACCTGTTGCTTCTGTAAATTAGCCTTTAAAGTCGCTAACTCTTCAGAAGCCTTTTGCCGTTCCGACTCAGAGCTGTTGTATAACTGCTCAAAATCATTAGCCTTACGCAGCTTTTCAGCCGTTTCAGCCTTAGCCAGCTCTTCAGCTTCGCTTGCCTTTTGCTGTACCGTTTTCTTTTCGGTAAGCAGTTCGTCAATCTTACGCTTTAGACCTGATACATCCTCTTTTGGTACGCCCTCAACATTCAAAGTGTAGCCATCTTCGCCCTGCGAATATAAACCTTGCTGTGAATCGTCTAGCGCTCCAAATTCTTCCGTACTTACACTGTATTTAATACTCATTCTTATAACCCCTAGTTATAAAATATAGGCTACCCTGTAGCCCTTTAGTTATATACCATCTTGCTCATTTATTGTCAAAGAATTGACACTTTCTTCTTCAATTTCTTCTTCAGGCTCCTCTTCAGGCTCTACTTCCGCCTGAATCCTTGACATTTCAGCCTCTAATTCAGCGTCAATGTCTTCGTTAGTGCGGCCATCTTTGATCACACCTTGCAGTCTTGCCAGCTCTTGCATATCTGATTTAGCAATTAGATTGCTTTCATTTAATTGCATTGCAGCCATAAGCATTTGTGGGTCGGCAACTTCATCAAAGAACTTAGTGTTTAAGACGAATGTAGACTCTTGTGTTGCGCCCATAAACATACCGCACCACTCAACACAGGCTTTAATACCCTCTGTTACGTTGTCGGCAATAGTAGTTAGGATAGATGTCTCACCCGCTTGCTCGATAAGGCTTTGAGTCGCAGTCTTCGCAGCGCCCACTTCCATCATTCGAGCGCCAAGTTTACGCATTTGCTCTTCTTTTCTGACCATTAAGCGATCAGCTAGTTGGTTTTCTGACGCTTGCACAACAGAGAAGCCACCAGAGTCACCTAAAAAGTGACCAGCCATCGACCCGACAGTAATTCCGTTAGGGTTAGCTTCTGTAAACTGGCTTAAAGACATAGAAGATGACACGCCAAGGGTAAGTTGACCGTGAACAAAGCAGTTTTCTTCCAAATCGGCAGAATTGCGGTAGTGGGCAATATTAATGTGAGCTACATCAGCTAATGGAGGTACATCTACAGTAGGGTCATTGTTTTCAGAGCCAATAATAAATAAAGGAATGAAATCAAAGAACTCGCCGTTAGCTTTCTTAGGTATATACTCTGCGGTTATAGCTTCGTCATCTTGATATAACTGCTGGGTATAAACGCCATCTCTCAAACGTAGAACTCGGTACTGCTTTTTGATTTCGTAAGAGAACTCGTCATCATTATTGTCGTATTCTTCGCAAAGCACTGCTAAAGCGAGTAATTTCTGACCATTTACCACTTCTACGCGCCAATTAACAAAGTTTTCGGCTGTATAGCGGTTAATCGTGGCCTTTGGGGATAACCTGTTGACATCTTCTAGGCTTAATCCCTCTGCAACTTCAGGGTAGTCAACTAGAAGTGCATGACGGCCTTTAGATATAACCTCACCAGTTACATCCTTAGCCAAACTAACTAGAGATTCGCCAGCACCGTCAGCATTAGATTCTAAATACTCAGTTTCGCTAGGTAATACAACTTCAGGGTGATTTCTAAAGATTGCACCAGTCAATCCGTCTCTAGTCTTGCCAGCAAAGTTGACAAATACGGCGCGAGATAGGTAATTGACATATCTTGTGTCTACCTCGGAAACACCCTCCATCGATGGTAGGTATTTGGTTCGCTTTTTCTTAATAGCACGTTGGCCGTCACAGCAATCTTGCACCATGCGCCATTCGTCTAAGTAAGTTGAGTATTCTGGGTTTTGTTGTTCTACGCTCATAATTAAATCGCAAATTTAAACGGCACTGCCGCTATTGGTTTGATAATTGGCAGTTCGTGGGCAATAGGATAGGTCGCAGCGTCTATTAAGTGATCTAAACCAGAGGTTTTGTCAGGTACGCCGTTATTATCGTAGGTTAATTGCTCTAAACTACTGGAAAGTTCAGGACATTCATCGGAATTTATCAATACTTGGCCTGATTCAAAGGCGGCATTAGCGGCCATGACTCGATCTTTGATAAAAGGGTTCTTCTTCGGTGCTCTACATTCAAATCCTGCTGTTTCTAGCAGAGATATATCGGAAATACTTGCATTGACGGTCTTTCTTGACGCGCCAGACGCATCTGGGTACACCGCAATATTGTGATTAGGGAATTTAGTCTTCAGTGTGTGAATCATGGTTGGCGTATCGTAGATACCCGTCAATTCTTTGACTGCATGGTATATACCGTTACGTTGTACGAAGACTACCGCCGACATTGCCGTGACGTTGAAATCCATACCGACCATAAGGAAGTCAAAGCGATTAATTGTTGCATCGCTCTGGTTTTTGTCGCGGTTATAGCCGTTATAGACAGTTCCTTGGGTTAAGTTGACGAACTCGCCGTTCAAATATGCTGAGAGCAGGTTATTAGGGTAAATAGCCTTTAAGTTTTCCACATAGTCCGAGGGAAGATGCGGGTTAGACGCTGTTGGTGCTTGTATCAGTTCAAAGCCTTTCTGGGGATTCTTTTTCCACGTCTTGTAGACGAATTTAAAGCCCTCAGGTGTGGTGGTTACGCCAATTGTGTTGGGTTCACCATTAGGTTTGACTTCACGGTTACGAGCCATAATAGCTCGGAACGCAGCAGCAGCATCGGATTCTTTTAAGGTATCGAGTTCGTCAATATCGGCATCGGCATGGGCATAACCGATGATTCGGTTGATATTCTCCATTGAGCGGAAGATTATCTGACCGTAAGCGCCAAGGTCTATGTAGTTTAGAGGCGACTTGTGTAGTTTATAGGGTATTTGCAGCTCGGTGAGGATTTCCTCGAAACGCGGCCACGCAATCATACGAATCAAATCGTAGGTAGGTTCGTAGAAGCCCCTATTTGTAGTGGGGTTCCTTAATTTACCGATAATGCACCGCTGTACGGCTGCTTCGGTCTTGCCAGCACCAAATCCTGCAACTAGCGCAGGGAATTTAGCCTCTGTATTGATATAATCAAATTGCGGCTTGGTCGGCGTTAATTTAGCCATTCAATGAATAAGCTCCCAAAATCTTAATGATTAAGCTCCCAAAAAATTACAAAGCCATTTACTGATTTCGCAATTCTTGAGAGATTTGGTATACCCCCCCGTAGGGGAGAAATTTTTTTTAGGTCAAACTGCCATCTGGATTAACGATTTCGATGGTAATAGGCTCTACACGAGACAATTGATCGATCTCAGCCTTGTCAGTCTGTCCTAGCATCTGCTTACCAAGCCAAATAGCTAACTGGGTGTTGCCATCCATTGCCATTTCTAACTGTTTACGGCGCAAACCCTTAATTGCCTCAAATCTACCACGATCTACGGCACCTTTAAAGTCTAAATCGTTCTTATAGCGATCTTTAACTGTGGTTTCGGAGCAATTATAGAACTTAGCAAGCTCTATAAACGAGCAATGTGACCGTGAGAGGTCTTCTAACTCAACTAAGTCAAACTCTACTTCTGGTCTGCCTCGTTTTCTATCTGTCATTCGATTTATCCGCTAAAAAGTTATGGGGTGTATTATACGCGCCGTCTTTGTGAATCCATCCGCCCTACCCCCCTCATCATCTCATGGCCAATACCCGTAGGGCTTTATATGCGGCGTGCTGGCCAAAAATTCTATCAAAGTAATGTAATGGGGTCAGTATATGGGGGCGCTGCTTAGAACGCAATAGACGCGCACTAATAGGGATTGACTTATAACAGGCCGTCAAATGTATAAAGTAAATGTTTCAGGTGTTTTGAGTATATTTAAGGCATAAAAAAACCCGCTGATTAAGCGGGCTATTGTGTGTTCTTGTATAGGTGTAAAGGTAATAGATTCCAAAAATGGGAGTGGTTAATCGTCCCAGAAGTGTTCCCAGTCGGTAGCAATGTTGTAGATTAATGCGGCTATCATATAGACAAAGACGGCAGCTAATAATAGTTCTTCAGTTTGACTGATCATAACGAACCACCGTTAGCGTGCTTATCATCCCAATGGTTGTTAACAATGGCCCGCTTATTATCCTGTAGTATATCAATTGCGCACTGTAAGGCGTTGAATAGTTCTCGCTTAGTCTTTGCCCTATAGATTGGGTTGCTCTCAAAATGCGCGCCTAAATCTAACCATTGCCGCAATTCATAATGCGCGCCCACTTGTATTAAGTACTTGCCGCGCTCTGGCATGTCGCTATATATAGACTCCTTAAGCCTATGTTCACTTAATGCATTTAGTTCGCGCGCCTGTGCGTGCAAATTAATAATCTTTATTCTATCAGTCATAATTTTACCCTTTTATTATAGCATTTAAGCCATTGTTTTTAGTGTATCTAATGGCGCAATTTGACGTGAAACGCAGCCGCTTATTTTGCCCCTATATACCTTAAGCTGATCAGGTACAAAAGCGGGATTTGTCGACCTGAAATATACCTGATAATTGACGGTTAACTCTAACGGATGATGTTTACGCTCGTATGCGCTAACGTAAGCGGTTAACATTGTATGCGCGTGCTTAATACCGCGTGCTTTAAAATTTGCGCCTATTGTCTCAAATAGGCCGCCGTCTTTATGGTATACCTCAAAAATACAATAATTAAACATTATTCGCCCCTTATGAATTTAGCCATTCGTCGTATGTTTTTATATAAGCGCCAGTGCCTTGTAAGCAGTCGCAGTATATTTTATAGCGCGTCCATAGGTCGCCGCGCTGGTTCTGGTCGTTATAGTCACTGTATAAAGCATTCTGTAATTCAGTCATTTTCCTTTATCCTATCGCTATTAAATCGGGATTAACTATAAAGTCACTATCGCTGGTCTTTGCTTTACCCTTGGCTAACAATCCGACTATCTTGTTATCAGAATTTAGCGCGTTTATTAAGTCGCTCTTATCGCCGTTTATAACTTCCTTACCTAAATACGTTTTAGGTAATCGGCCCCTGAATACTACGGCAATTGGTGCGCTAGTCTTAGCTGCTCTTTTTACGCTGTTTTGATATTCCTTTTTGCCGCTATAACTAAAAATAAGCTTATAATTTTTGGGAGTCTTATCTAAGCGGCTGGCGTTTTTTGTATAGTCAAAGAATTGTATTTCCGGAAACTTATCAATAATGCCCGTTTTTTCCCATACTATATCGCTGATTGTATTAAGCCGCGCCGCCGGTTTTTTACCCTTTTTAATACTGTTTTTAACATGGTTTAACAGCTCACGTTCAAGCTGGATTAAAAACGCTTTTTTATCATTATGATAATAATCCGTCTTTTTTTGGCGTGCTATGTTGACGCTCTTATATACGCCCGCGAATCCGCTACTTTTTAAGCATGGCTCAAAACATCCCGCGTTTTTAGAATGCGGACACAATATAGGATCCGGCATAAGCGATAGGCTGGCCACTAAAAAATCCGAACCTTTGTTAGTCTTTTCAATTTTTATGTTACCTGTAGTGCTTAATAACTTCATTTTATGCCCCTGAATAGTTTGTAATAATATAAAAAGCAATGGGTGCGCCCAACATAAAGCCGCTTAATAGTCCTGTAATGGTTTGAGCTAGAATGCTAGGCAATATTAATCTAGTTGCTCCTTTGCCCGCTTTACGCGTCTTATACGCGCCGTTTTTATAGTCGTGAGTAATCATTATTCAGCCTCTAATTGTAGTAATTTGGCAGAGGCTATAACGTCATAGATTTTATGCTGGCCCTCAATAATTTCTATATATTCGCCATTAAACAGGCCGGTTATTACGCGCCCAGCACGGTTAATCAATTCCACTTGCGTCATGTGCATCTGCGCAGCAATTAACACTTGTGAAAAGCTTTTATCTTGTATCGCGTTTTTAAATTCGTTAAATGTCATTTTGTAATACCTTTTTAGTTTGGTTTATATACGCCCGCCAGCAAAGGCGGGTACTTATAACGAAGTATAGGCCGATAATTTCAATTAACAACTCTTTTCTTTGCATTATGTATACATATTTAAAATGGGGCTTATATCAATGCGCACGACTGGCCGCTATAGTCTTTAAACATAAAGCGCGGCTTTTTTTCTTGCTTCTGTTTATAGCTATTCGCTTTTTATTATTATTTGATATTGAAAAGCGCTATAGAATGCGGCTTTCAAGGCTGTTTTAGTGGTTTTGCCTACTTTTTAGCCTAAAAATCGACTCAGTTTTGGCTATTTTCAAATAGTTCTGCAAAACTTCTGATAAATCTGTTTGCATATAGGCATATTTCAGCAAATCCAATGAAATACCTCCCAAAATTCCAATAGATAACCTCCCAAAATTTCAATGAAAAACCTCCCAAAATTTTGAAAACAACTTTTTAAAAAAGTGGTATGAAAAAATAAAATAAATCTAGTTGATAAAAAGATTTATTAAAATCCACTAAATATATTTGCTAATACGCGCACTTTATATATATAATCGTTGACATTATAACTACGGAGATCAATATGCAATTCACTACACCGTCACAATATGCAAAGTCTTATGGCTTCAGAACGCTCAAGCAAGTGTCAAACATGACAGATGTTAGCAGTGAAACACTCATACGCTGGTTCTCTAAGCGCAGAGATTTATTTGAAATAGTTATCCTCGGTTGTGTTGTCCAGAAGCAGTTAGACGACAGAAACGAGGCTAAAAATGGGGATTAAACGTGACCCAGCAGACAATTGGTTCAGTAAATGCGTGCGCGAGCGTACAGATTACACCTGTGAGGTCTGCTTTAAATCGTATGACCGCAGTTCGACTGGCTTGCATTGCTCTCATTATCACGGTCGCGCAAATAAGTCAGTCAGGTGGCACGGTGACAATGCCTTTGCACACTGCTACGGCTGTCATCAAAAAATGGGAGCTAATCCACACGAATTCCAGCTCTGGGCAGAGAAAACGCTAGGCTCTGGTCGTTATGAGATTTTGACGGAGCGTAAAAACAACATAAACATGGCAAAACAGATGTTTAAAGATAATAAAGCTGGTCACATAGCCAAGCATTATAAGAAGCAGCACGCCATTTTGAGTGAAAAGCGCAATAATGGTGAAACCGAGTATTTAGAATTTGAGGATTATTGTTAAAAGGGATAAATTATGCGTACTAACTCGTATTTTTGTAATGAACCAACAATCATTAGCTTTTCAGGAGGCAGAACCTCAGCTTACATGCTGTACAAGACGCTAGAAGCGCATAATGGAACTCTACCTGACGATGTTAAAGTCTGCTTTGCCAATACTGGTAAGGAAATGCTACAAACCTTGCAGTTTGTCGATGACTGCACTAAAAACTGGAATGTCGATATAGTCTGGCTAGAATATACAGGCAAAAAGAAATACAAAGTCACTAATTTTGCAGATTCATCAAAAAATGGCGAACCTTTTGACCAGTTGACTACAGATAAAAAGTACCTGCCTAACATGGTTGCTAGGTTTTGTACGTCTGAGCTAAAGGTTTTAACAATTAATAGGTATCTAGCAGATCAAGGCTTTGATGAATTTCAAACTATGGTAGGTATTAGGGCGGATGAACCTAGAAGAGTTGTTAAGATGCGGTCAAAAGAGGACTATTTAGTGCCTTTAGCTGACGAAAAGATAACAAAAGAGGATATTTTCAACTTCTGGAGCCAGCAGCCTTTTGATTTGCAGATGCCAAATCGAAACGGTGTTAATGATTTTGGTAATTGCGATCTATGCTTTTTAAAAGGCGGCGCTTTAAAGATGTCTATCATTGAGCAATTTCCTGAAAAAGCAACATGGTGGGCAGAGCAAGAGAAAAAAATAGGCGGGGTTTTTAGATCAGATCAGCCTAGCTATGAGAGAATGCAAATAATAGCTACCGATCAAGGTGGCTTTGACTTCGGGGAAGACCCCACTATCGGCTGTTTTTGTGGAGATTAAGCATGAGTGAATATAAGAATTGGCGAGACAAGCAAAAAGCACTAGGGCGCGGCGAAATAAGAGGCGTTTTTGTAAAAAAAGAATCTCACAAAGAGATCAAAGCACATATTAAGCATATTTTAAGATTGACAGAAAAAGGGATAACACATGAGCACATCAGTAATCGACTGGCTAGAATTGATTTGGAAGACTGAACTACCGTCTAACTCTAAATATGTAGCAAGTTACCTTAGAACCTATATGAACATGAAGCGCGACCTTTGCTGGCCCTCTGTTGGCCGTATAAGCCGTGAAACAGGTTTGTCCGAGCAAACAGTAAGGGCGCATATTAAGAAGTTAGAGGCGGCGCAGTGGCTTGAGGTCGATAGAAGCGATGGCGGACATAGCGGTACTACAAATCGCTATAAAGCTACCGTTCCTATGACCCCTGCAACCATTGCACCCCTGCAACCATTAGACCCCACCCCTGCAACAGTTGCACCCCTACCCCTGCAACCATTAGGGGGGAATAAACAAGGTAATAAACAAAGTAATAAACAATTATTAGATAAAGAGATACCTGACGACTTATCTAGTGCTGCAACGGATTACTGGTTGAAGAAAGGTGCAGCGTTCGATATGGAAGAGCAGTGGATGCTATTCACTTCTCACCACCAAGCTAAAAAGACTAATGTTCACAACTATGCAGCCGCTTGGAGAACTTGGTACGTCAATGCCGTACGCTTTGCGGCTAACAGGCCAGAGAAGAAAGAAAAAGTCTTCAACAGACTCACAGATAACTCATGGGCAGACGGTTTTTAAAATAAATTGAAATAAAACGAATAAAAGGCTTGACCGATCTAATAGTTACGCGTAACATTCATTTCATCAACTACTGCTTGAAGGAGCACAAACCATGAACAACATACAAGACAATCCAGCACGAGTAGCACCACCAGAGCCACCTAAAGGCTTTTCTATGAATAAAGCTAAAAGGGACTTAATTGACCTTTACTTAGATTCTGATAAATACGATGGCTCATTCCATGACCATTTAGAAACGTATATTGTCGAAAACGGTTTAATTCATCACTGGATGCGTAAGATGCACACTCGCAACGCCGATGAAGTGCAGCTTGATATGCAAGATCTTCTTAGCTCAGTTGTATCTAATTATGTGGAGCGCACGCTATGAGCAACATAAAAGATAATCCAGCGCGAGTATCTTCACCAGAATCACCAGTAGAGCCTAACTTTAAATTTATTGCTTTAGAGTTGGTGGATGACTATTTAGATGGTGATTGGGAAGAATCTTCACCTTGCGATTTATTTGCAGAGGCGCTAGAAAATGAATTTTTTGAAAAAGGCAAAGCGCACGATTTTATGATGCTGGCCTTTAATCCCCCATTAGATGATCTAAATTGTGCAATGATAGATTTTGTAAACGACTTTGCACTTCAATATGTCAAGGATAGGCTGTCAATATGAAAACTAAACACTTAGCAATGGAAAATGGCGATTTAACCGGCTCTAGCATTGGAGATGCAATGTCAGCTTTAGCAGAGACTGGCTGGCTTGAGTATGAATTGCAGGTCTCTATTAAGGCATATATGCACTCTCACAACTTTGAGCACGGTTATGCTTTTGCAAAAAAGATAGAGGCCATAGCATTAAAGGCTTGGAGTGAAGAGGTGAAAGAGAAGTCTAAACGCATCAACGCTCATGGATTACCGTTTTAATGGGCCGAGAAACCACTTTTAAGCCTGTTGATTTAGATTATCGCGGCACCGCTTACCAGAAGCACCACAAAAAAATGGTAGGCGGTAGCAAGCGTTTTATCTCTGATACAGCCTGTCCGAAGTGCGGCGAGTATTTAAGAGTCTGGAGAGGCCAGCGTAACGGAGAAAAGACATCGGCTTGTAAAGGTTGTTATGTCGATAAAAAGAACAAATCTATAGATAACACACAGGCTGATAAGCGCAGAGCAATAGAGGCTCACCAAGAGCGCACAAACGATTTAGATTGGGAGTTAATGTAATGGCTATATATATTTGTGAGTATTGTAATGATTATAAAGACGGCGATTATGACCCGTGCGAAAGTGTAGGTAAGTACGATTCTATTTGCGGCAATTGCAGCGTAGAGCATTTTAATGAAGAGGGAGAAGAAAACGATGATAGAGAATGTAGCTGATTTAAAAAAATTAATCCAAGACCTTGACGACGATACGATTGTTGCGGTAGACGATGGTGGCGCTTTTTACGGTATAAGTGATGCCGAGGTTGACCATGACCAAGAGACAGATAGCTATCATGTACTGTTTTTAAGAGTAAATAAAATTTTTAATGAAAAGGGAGAAGAAAATGAATAAGTCAGAAAGTATAGGTAATTTAGCAAAAGCGTTATGTAAAGCGCAGAATGAATTAGGTGGGGCGGTTAAGAACTCAAGTAACCCGTTTTTTAAGTCGAGCTACTCTTCATTAACAGATGTAGTTAAAGCTATTAAGCAGCCATTTGCTGATAACGGGCTATCTTACTCGCAGTTTCCAATTACGTCAGACGGTGGCGGCGGTATTGGCGTAGTAACTATCTTAATGCACAATTCAGGCGAATGGCTAGAGTCAGAGTTCTACTTGCCACTTGCTAAAAAAGACCCACAGGGCGGCGGTTCGGCTATCACCTATGCTCGTAGGTATGCTTTGCAAGCTATGGCAGGAATTCCCACAGTAGACGACGATGGCGAGGCTGCGATGATGCGGGGAAAGACACTGAGCCAGTCAGAGGACGAGTCACAGGAAATGTCGAAAGAGCAACTGTGTGGGTTAGCGGTGGAGCGCCATATTGATTCGTTAAACTTTATTAGGCTGCGATTATCCTCTGGCCATGATCACGACATCGCTTATGCAAAAGAAGCCTTTGGCGAAATTAACGAAGACGACCAGCGGGCTTTATGGGTAGCACCAAGTAAGGTATCGACAGCATTTTTTACAACCGAAGAACGAAAGTTACTAAAAGGGGCATAAACAATGATTAAATTAAGCTATGAAGTACCAAAGAGAGTAGAGGAATATACAGCAACAAGGTCTCTTGATATGACCATTGACAGTGAGCAACCTGTATATGACATTATTGAAGCGTTTAGTGATTTCTTAAAAGCTAGTGGTTATATGTTTACAGGTCGAATTGAGCTGATCTCTGAAGAAGAAGATGAAACTGAAGATCAGATTATACTTAAACAATTGCTCGACGCTTTAAGTGCTGATGTTGAAGCCTTGAGAGCTGATACGTTTTGAAGTTGTCAGACGGTATGGAGAAGCAGGTAAGACGTTTACTTGATCACACTGAGCTAACTTATACAGAGATAGCTGAGACGGTCAAGTTGAACAGGAGGGACGTTGAGAGGTATGCAAGGCAGCACTTTGACGACGAGATGTCACTGTCTGACGACGAGCTGGCTTGCAGCAACATAACCGAAGGCTTTAAGAATTATTTAAACAGAAAGGATAGAAGATAATGAGTAGTACTGAGTATGTTCGTAAGTTTAGAGCTAAGAAAAAAGAGCAGGGTCTTGCAGAGGTTAGAGGTATCTATCTGCCAAAGGAAGCCCACATTGACGTTAAGAAGTACGCCAAGAAAGTAGAGAATAGGATAAATAAAAATGGATAAAATGCAGTGCTTTGAGTTTTTTGTTGTGGTACTATTCTGTTACGCGTTATATCAGCTATTTACTTTATAAAGGGAGATGAAAATGAAAGATGAAACAGCAGGTTATTTAGCAATTGCAACAGTCGTTACTTGTTTAGGTGCATGGATAACTCACATTATTCATTGTCTAGTTACGGCTAAATACTTACTACTGATTGCTGGCGGGTTCTTTTTCCCCATCGGCATGATTCATGGGTTTGGTATTTGGTTCGGAGTAAATTGGTAATGGGGACTAAGGGTATTGATCAGCGCCCTTATGATCGAGAAAAGTTCAATAATAATTTTGATTCTATTTTCGGTAAGAAAGAAAAGAAAAAAGAGGAGGTTAAGAATGGAAAGTCCGATAGAGATGAAAATAATAAAGATAGAAAATGAAAACTTTTATGTTTTATCTTTAATGATTGAGGGCGCTTCAACACTTTACGAGATGGGTTCATTAAAGAATTTAATGGCTTTTCATGCCGTTATAGCTGAAGTGTCAAAAACTATTTTAGACGAAAGTTTGAAACTTAAAGGTACTAAAAAAAAGGAGATGCACTAATGTTTCAAGAGCTTAAACAAATAAACGAAGAAGCCGATGCTCGCAGAGAAGAAGAAGAAAAGTTAAGCCAGTGTGAAAGGCTGCAAGTAGCGCTAGAAAATGGTGAGATGCTTACAAGAATGTCTTGCCTAAATGATCATGGGATTATGAATCCTACAGCAAGAATATCAGAGTTAAGAAGTATGGGCTTGCCAGTTGTTACTCGAATGGTCGGCGTTAGAAATAGATGGGACACAAAAGTTAAGGTCGCTCAGTGGTTTTTACCTGATCAGGACAAGCCATTAGCACCAACTAGAAAAAACCGAAGATAAGCTCGTCCTTCGCGCCGCTGCTGGTCGGTTTAGCTTATCTACCAGCACCTTAATTAACTGAAAACTACTTTCAAATTTGAGAGTTATTTTCCACCTAGACTAAAGAGAGATAATATGGAATACAACGATGATAACAAAGGCGCTTTATGGCCAGCTAAAGATAGAGCTTCAGACAAGCACCCGCACTTTACTGGTAAGGCGATGGTAGGTGGTGTTGAATACTACGTGTCAGGTTGGAAGCGCGACCCAAACGGCAATCCTAAAGCGCCAAGTGTGAAGTTTAGCTTTAAAGCAGTCGATGAAGTAAAGGCTAATGCGTTCCAAGGTCAGCAACAGCAACAACCGCAGCAACAGCAGCAACCGCAACAGGCTGCACCGATTGACTTTGATGACGATATTCCATTCTAGGAAGTGTGCATGGGTATTGCATTAGGCTAAAAATCTAATGTAATACCTCCCAAAATTGGAGGATTATATGCAGTACACCGCTCAAGCGACAACAACAGCAAGTGGTAGTCAAACAAGCGCAATAACCGAGTTAGGAGTTGATAACGGGGGCGTAAGCGAAAGGTTTAACCCGTGGGATATACAGACTTCAATGTTTGGAAATAAATTAAGACTGTCGGAAGTGCGAGATAATATAAACAACACTCATAGAGTAAACGCTTTTGGAACGCTGGCCATGTTTGCACTGCGAAACGGATTTGATGAAGTTGATATATGTAGGATGGCCGATAACAAAAAAAATATCTGTTACGACCTGTATGTTGGCGATTACGTCTTTAGAAAGTTAAACGAAAGGCATTACAAGCGTAAAGTAAAAAAGGTGAGAAAAGGTGCGTGAATTTATAGTTATACCAGCAAAGCCCGACTCTGTAGATGATTTTCTGAGGTCTATTAGTGAGTTGATAGATAAAAAAGAAGCGTTTAAGGTTAAGGTAACAGGTATGTCGAACAGGTCATTATCGCAAAGCGCCCTACTCCACATCTGGGTTAGAGAGTACGCTGCTTGGAGGTTTAAAGTTCCGCTTAAAAGTATTCAAAAGTCGGATGTTGATGACGCCAAGATAATCTTAAAGCAAGCCGCTTATAACAATGCAGACTACAGATGGCTGTGTAAAAGAGTAACAAACCATGACACAGGTATAAGCGCCTTAGTGTTAAAAAGTACAAGTGAATACGATAAAGGGGAAATGTTTATGTTTATGGAGTTCGTACAGGCATTTGCAGCGCAGCAAGGCGTTGTTCTTGAAACTTTGGGTGAGTTCGGGAGATTAAAAGATGAAACAAACGTCTAGGCAGTGGCATGACAACTATAAAGATTTGTGCGAGATACGCTACCAACTGCACATAGCCTTTAAAACAGATATTAGAGAAGAAAACTTCAAGTCTGTACAAGAGGCTCTAAGACTTTTAGATCAGCATATCTGGACTGAATACAAATACGGAGAGCCACAAAAATACGACACTTGTGACAAGCAATTGTCCTAATAAGTCCAAAGCACGGGGACAGTCTTGCGTATATCTACGTGCACAAAGGTCTTAGCGATACCAATACCACTAAATCCTAACTCAAATGCCAATTTCGCTAGTAAGAATCTTTGAGCGCCGCTGCTAACCCTTATATCTGCGGCAATGCCTTTAGTGTGCATTCCGCCAGCAGCTTTTTTAGCCTCGATAGAGTGCTTCTCACTTCGATACCCAGAAGTAATTGTAAAAGCAAAACCTGCCTCTTCACGTAGCGCGTCTAGCGCATGGATAAATTCATCCTGCATATCGTTCTCGCCAGTCTCTTGGCAATCGAACTCTTCTCTTTTAAAGTATTTAAACTTACCCATCTGATTTATGACTCGCACCGAAGTAAAAAGAAGTTATGGCAGATACCACACCGCCCATATAGCCTAATATTAAACTGACAATGGTGTCGCTATTAGCATCAGGTGGCTGGATAGTAACAAGGAAAATATACCCAACGAAACCCACAAGAGACACAAGCGCAACGATTCTAGGTGTCCAATCGCCTTTGTGTGCCTGTCTCGCATTTTTGACATCTTCCGCCTCCAAAGCAAATATATCTACTTCCAATTCCGCCATTTTAGTTTCAAAATCTAACTCAGCTTTCTTAACTTCAAGCAATTGTTCTGGTGAGGCGTTCTGTAAGGCTTTCTCAATGCTTTTAGTGTCGTTTCCACAACCTAAGGCAGATGCAATTGCAGACGCAGCAGCGCCACCTAGGGGGCTACCTAAAGCCGTACCTAGAACTGGAGCTACAGCGCCGATTAAGCTCTTAATAGATTTAAAATTCATTTTTTAGGCTTCTTCATTGGTTTTTTCTTACCTTTCTTTGGCGGTGCGCCTACTTTGCTACCGTATGTACCTTTACCTTGGGGCATAATTCTCTCCTAGACTTTCCATTAGTTGAATCATTTTAGTCATATACCAGACAGCTTTCTTGGCATCCTGTACTGGGTTTTCTTTAGTCATTAATCTACTGCCAGTGTATTTAATCACATTACCGTGGCAGTACTCTATAGCTCCCTCCACACCTAAAACATCAACAATATAGTCAATAGTCTCTATCTCGCCATGCGTGTAGTGTGCTGGGTGGTTTACTGGGTCTAAATCTATCACTTTACTCCCCCTCTACTTCAAATGCAGATGTTAAAATCTGATGTTTAGCCCATTCAAGTACACCAACAGCGTCTATATCTGTTACCAGCTCTCTTTCCTGATATTCATATATCAAGTCCAATATCTTTAGATACAAATCATCTGTTGCTGAATTGTAATAATCATAACCATCGTGGTCGGTAATATTATCAACTTCTGTCATTACAACCTCTCAGTAGATCGGCGAACCTCACCTTTTTCCTTATCTAAGACAATCAAGCACATGGATTGCCCACTTACGTACCCTTGCTCATTATGCCATGCGTCAGCACTAGGTAGTCCAGCAAAAGATTCAGTAATACAGCCGCCATAAGTTTCCATAGCTGTATTCTTAGAATGTATATGACCATGATAGCAATAGCGGTGTTTGGTTCGGCCCCACTCTTCTGGATATTTTGCGGTGAAGTATTCGGCCAGCTTGTTAGGCTTTGGTGCGTGTCCATGCGATACAAGAAAGGCAGTTTTACCCCACTCAAATACCCATGCAGGTGCAGGTGACATCTCAATCTTAACGCGCTTATTGTTACGCCAGTATGCCTGTTGGTGCGCTTTGATTCCCATGCTTAAAACAGAATCATGGTTGCCTTTAACGTGGCGAACAATTACTTTCTTAAACTTCTTTAGAGCCTCTTCAGTTATAAACGACATAACCTCAAGCCCTATTAGGAATACGTGCTCTAAGCGGCCATCTGTGTCCACTCGTGTGCCTTTAGTGGTCGTGCTCTCATAGTTATCGGCATGGTAGTAATCGCCTAGCTGGTTAATAACAATAGTATCGCAATCGGGAGCATTATTCATAAGTCGCATAAACACGTCTTTGTGGCGCTGCGCTGCAATGTTTACATCGTAGTTGTCGCCGCTAATATCTTTATGGGCGTACATACCAAAGTGAGCATCACCGATATTAACTACCGCTAATTCATTACTACGTTTACTTTTAGTTGGTGTCGGTACGAATGGTGAGCGTTTTTCGTGATCTTTAATGAAGTTTTTAAGCGCAGTCTCAACAGCTTCTAACTGGTCTTCTTTCTCTAGGTCAGTCTTAACCCATTGGACTTTAACTTGTCCGTCATCACCGTAAAGAGTGGAGGTTCCCTTAACATTGTAATTGCTAGGACAGATTCTAATCATATCGCTATCAGGCGCATAACCTTTTGCAGCAGCTTTCTTTCTTACAGCTCGTTTAAATGATTGTGCGGTAGCGCGAGAAACGCCCATTAACTTAGCCACTTCATGCTCAGAGTGACCTTTTATATATAATTTAACGGCGGTTAGTTGCTTCTCAGTAGAGCAAAATTCTAAATGATTCGCGTCCATTGTGTAACTCCCTTTAGTTTACCACTTAACTTTATCGGCCCAGTATGCGCCTGACATCTTACCCTTGTCTATATTCTTCTTGTGCCTAGCCTTAAAAGATGCGCGCTTAGCTTTATCAGCTTCGCTCTCACCCTTTCTTGGCGGCTTAGTATCAGCGCCTTGCTGGCCAAAACGTATCAGCTTAACCTTGTCGCCCTCTTTGGCGAGAACAACATGGCTTTTGCTACCATGCTTCGGAGTGCGCTTAGGCTTATTAAAGCCCTCTAGGTTATTCTTTTCTAGTCGTGGGTCTTTCTTAGCCATGAGATCACCCTAGCGGATTTTGATTGCTTTTTTCAACCTGATAACTAATCCTTTCAATTTTGCTTTCCAGATTGCTAATTCTGCTTTTATTGACGCGAACGCCGCTTTGAATTTCACTTGTATCCGTTTCTTTGATTCCACTAATCTTTGTTTCAACATTTTTAATATTCCCCTGTATGGTTGCTATGGTTGCTGAGATGTGGCTTATATCACTATTCTGCTGTGTCACCTCAAGTGTAGTCAATCTACGCTCAAGCGCACGTATTTCTTCAACATTATAAATTTCAGCCATTTTATTCTCTAAGGCTTCTAGCTTTGTCTCCATTGTCACAAACGAGGCTACTACGCCCGCAAAAGCTGTAGCGATTCCAATCCATGTGCTAATTTGTTCTGCTTTCATTACGGTTTCATCTCTATATTATCAGGGTAGAACTCACCTTGCATATTTGAATTTACTAGCCAAAACTGATTCTCTACACCTACGACTTCACCAGCCCAAGCTACGTTTAGTTGGTCTAGGTACATCTGATCTATTTGTACAGATGCGGAATCGTAGAATGCTTGAACAGTACCGGAAGCCTGTGTGACAAAGGTCGTTGATTCAATTATTGCTCCTTCGTACTGTTCAAGCATATTCTTAGTGCGACTAGCTACAACCATACCCTCTATACTAGCCGCATACTTATCTCTTGTATCCTGCTTTATTTCTCTCAGGTCATTGTCTGTCGCATACTTTTCCATGCCGATTTTAGTTGACTCATTGGCAACCTCTATCTCAGCAGCAATAGCGGTAACGGCAGCCATCTTTTCAGCTTCGTTAATCATTACATTTTTCTGCTCTTCAAATTCTACTTGCTGGCCGATAATCTGATCTTGAATCAACAAAGAAGTGAGGTGCTCTTGAGTGGATTCGGCGAGTGCCAAAGAATAGGCAGCATTAAATGCGTCGAGCTGCTCTTGGGTAACATGGTACTGCTTGCCAGTATCAGGATGCACAATATCAGTAGTGCCATCGACCATATTTTCAGCCATTTGCGAAATAAAGTTATTAGCCCCATTACTTATTAGGCTGTCTATGACGGCTGTACTGTTTTGGAGGTCTGTTTGACTCTTCGCGGTAAACGATAGGCTGATCAGGAACCCTATCAGGGCGGTGTTTATAAAAAGTGTACGCATCATTTCCAATTAATCCTTGATTAGTCGGGCAGGGCGTTCCCGATTCATATAAAGCCCACCATACCCTATGGTCTTGGCACATAACACTAACAGCAGCCACTTTTAGACCTAGAGCCTGTAACTGTTTAGACAGCTTTAAACGCTCACAGTTTTGATCTACGACAGGATTGCCAATGGCTAGCCCAAACATCTGTGTTTGTACGCCAGCACTACCAGAAAATACACATACGTCCTGATTGTAGCTAGAGCCGCTCGGAGCAACCGCAGTATTAACTACAGCGCCCTCTTGAGTAACGGTAGTAGTCGTTCTGTTATCAATGCTCTCGGCGCTCTGTTGGTTGTTAGAGCCAAAGTCACCAACTGTAGCGGCTTGCTCTTCTTGTGCATTACAAAAACTTGATAATTGCAACAACAACAATAATAGGAGTAAGCGAACAAGCAATGACTGTTTTATATAGTCCATCAATTTTACCATCCAATCTGTCGAGCCTTGTGCCGCGCTCTTCTAATATCTTTTCTATGTTCTCATAACGTACAGCGCATACGTTTTCGTGGCCCTCTATGCGAGCTAGAGCCTTGTCAATCTTCTGTTCCATTGATAATTCCATTATGCAAAACCAGTTCCAGTTACATGCCAAACACTGGCAGCAATAGGGGACATCTCTATAACCCCCCCTACGCTTATAACTAAATTAGCTGCCGTGCTATCTATTAATGTCGGTGTGGAGCCGTCATATTTATTAATTGAATAATACTGCGGATTGCCTTGTGAAGAAGGAGAGGTAAACCCATCAAGGTCTATAGTTATTTTAGAGCCAGAGTCAGCAGATATATTACGAAAAGTGTATTTTGCACCGAACTCGCCGAGGTCAATACCAGAATAAGGCACAGCTACTACCAAATCTACATCTGTACCTGACGGAGTGTAATGATAATAGTCAGTATTTGCGTTAGCCATGAATTGTTCAGGAGACCAAGCGGTTTGCGCGGTTCCTAAACCACCGCCACCATTCATAGAGCCACCCGCAACCCCAGAAACAACTACAAATCCCGAAACATCAGGGAATTTTATATCTCTATCAGCAGTAGGTGTAGCGCTTTTTACTTCTATGGCGTAGCCCGATGATTGATTAGCCCAGTATTTTATACCGCCTCTAAAGCCATTAGATACATTGTAAAAACTTGTGTTCGATGGTGAGCCATCTATTTGAGTTTCATCAATCCAAGTGCCAAGATGGTCTATCCTTAATGATGGGTCTTCTAAGGTAACAGCATTAGAGTTATACCCGCAAGCTATTCTGATCTCACCTTTTGTATTTGTATTATCTGCGCCATCATCTACTATTCTTGCGCCAATTTGAGCATATACAGCTTGCGTACCGCTTGTATCGTCACCCTTAAACGTAATAACACCTAACTTATCACCATCATCACCAGCAGCAGCCCCACCATTTCTTTCTAAAACTATTTCTGGGCTATAAGTAGTGTCCGCGCTAGTAGAATTAACCGATAGCGATCCATTAACTGTAGTAGCGCCTGTAGTTAATCCGCTTAACGTGCCTACAGATGTAATGCCAGTCTGAGCAGCGTCTACGTTAAAAGTAGTGCCACTTAAAGTTAATCCAGTACCGCCTGTGTACTCAGTATTAGTAGAAGATATTGTGCCGTTACCTGCAATAGCGATATTAGTACCAGCAGTCAGAGCCGCTACAACATTAGTCGCATCTGTTACGTCCGCACTAGCCTCGATGCCATTTAATTTTGTATGGTCAGCGTCAGTAAAGTTATTTTGCGATAACTCACCGTCCTGCACTGAGTAGGTAGTATTGGTGTCTGTAGCAGATATAGTGCCATTACCTGCGATTGCTATGTTAGTACCTGCGGTTAGAGCTGCGACTACATTAGTGGTATCTGTAACATCTGCGGACGCTTCTATACCGTTCAGTTTAGAGTGGTCATCGTTAGTGAAACTATTCTGTGATAGTTCGCCATCTTGTACTGAGTAAGTGGTGTTGGTATCTGTAGATGATATAGTTCCGTCACCAGCTATGGATACGTTTGTACCAGCAGTCAATGCAGCAACTACATTTGCAGTATCCGTTACATCTGCACTAGCCTCTATAGCGTCTAACTTTGTTCCGTCAGTAGCTATATCACGACCGTCTACAGTGCTGCTAACAGTTATTGCACCTGTTACGTTTATACCTGCGGCTGTAGTGGCTAACTTAGTACCTGTGCCTGTGCCTCCAGCCCAGTTTAAAGACGCTGTACCACCTACGCTAAACTTAGCCATATCTCTGGCATTAGCACTATCGTGAAATGTAATAGAATCGCCATTAGTTTGTATGCTTAGTATTCCTGTGCCTTGATCTTGAATGTAGCTGTGAACACCACTGTGGAATATCTGTAAGTCGCCAGAATTACCAAACCGTGCGTACTTGCCGTCATCAAGAGATAAGCCGTCACAGTCAACCGTACCTGTTACACCTATACCTGTTTCTTTAGTAAAGAGTTTAAGACCTGCACCAGTATCACCGCGCCAAGATAGACCCGCATTATCAGTGTCCCAAGAAATTAATTCTTGATCTGAATCGTTATTTAACGTCCCGTATATTCCTGATATTTTTAACGCACCAGTACCCGTCTGTTTAATAATTCCGTTTTGGCTGCCATCTTCATATATTTCTAACTTGCCGCCAGACTCTGCACCGAATGTAACCCTATCAGTTGCATCAACTTGTATGTCATTTGAGCCAGTAGAATTACCTTTAGCAAGCAACTCAGCCAAAGTATCGGACGCTTCTACGTCTGACAGCTTCGCTATTACATGACCACCTTTAAGAGAGCCATCGTGTACACGAAGCGTATCGTCAGTTGTATCGACAGTTACTTCGCCTAGAGCACCAGTAAAGCCTGACCCGTCATCGTGCTGGGCTTTAGTTCCACGTCTTAATTTTATTTCAGTAGCCATAATATTCTCTGTTTAATTTACTGAGGCTCAATAGGCCAAGTTACTTCGTCAACATGATCAAGGTCATCTAAGTTAGACATTAAATCTCTAAGCTCTTGCCTGTATGTTGCCCAAGCCGCTTTTTCCCCATCAGATAAAGGGCTATCATTGAATTGCGTATAGTCTGAATGCTTTAACAGATTATTGCGTATATTTTTTGTGTTTAGTAGTTGTAAGCCGTCCATTTATCGCTCCGTACTCGTTAAGTCTAAGGCATTAAACTGTGTATCTGTAGTACTTAATCCGTAGTCTGCTAAATCTTCAAACCTCGGTATGGTGGAGCCGTTACCGCCATCACCATTAAATGCCAACCTTGAGTCGTAAGCATTGTTGGCAGATAGAGAGCCTTGAGTGCCTATTTCAAATGTCTCACAAAAGTTTGTCAATGGCTGCAATACTGAAACAATAAGCCTTGAGAACCTGCGGCCTATATTATTTCCATCTGTCCTATGATTTCTTATATAAAACTTATCGCCAGTTGCAAGAGTTACATCTGCCTGATTATAAACGGCTGTACTTACTGCACCACCAGTAGTAGTTAAAACTACCGAGCCAGCACCATCATCTCCAGCGTTTATTTTGTAAAGTTGCGTTTCAACTCTTATATTTGAATCCTGACCTTGTGCCATTACTTTAAATCTATAAGTCCCGCACTTTGCAACAGTCCAAGTTTTAGAGTAATAATCATAACTGGTGCTATTAGAACTTCCATTGTACCCTGTATTCCTAGCCCAAAAGATAATTGGCTTTTCACCAGCCGCAACATTACCTAAAGCTAAATGACTTTGCCTCGGAGCACCACTTGCGCCCTCACCAATCGCTAACTGATTATCTTTTAGCGCTTGCATAAGTTGCTGGGTTAAAGGCGCATCTACAGCTACCTCTGTATCTGATACCGCTCTGTATGTAGTCATAAATTCCTCAAACTATTGAATACGGCTCTTGGCCGCCTGACATTTTAGCACTAACATTTAGGCGTAATTGTAGCCCAGTAGCAGCGCCACCGCCATTATTTACACCATCTACGCAGGTTACTATTTGACCATCAAAGTAGTTAAGGTGGCTTGCATCGCCAAGATTACTACCTGTGGCTGGATTACTTGTAATAGCTACAGATTGCACAACACCACCAGAGGCAGTCGCAGTTAATGTTAAGCCCGTTCCTTGATCTGCGGTTACTTCTGATGCTGCTATAGTGGATGTGTTCTGAAAGTTTGCACCGCCATTAATGACAGATGCGCTAATAAAGGTTCTACTGCTGGCAGCTCTATTCGCGTCATTAGATATAAATGAGCCTGTAGCTCTAACGCCCAAGTAAGGCGATTGCTCTGTACCTAATCCGCCATTAGTGTTATTTAAGGAGTTAAAGCCCTCACTTGTATTGTCTGCATTAGCTTTGTTAAAGCCACCAATATCATTAACAGTTACTCTACCTCTGTTAAGAGTTCCGAATCTAAACTGTTTAGCCTTAATTAAAAATTGTTGTTTTTTACTATCAAACTTTGTCGATAGAACCTGCATCTCTGTTTGTATTTTTTGCTCGCCATATATGTCAGTTATATGCCTAGTGCTTAAATAAAAATGATCGCCTGTAGATAACTGGTCATAGGAAGCATCAAGTTTGAAGCTGCAAGAAATAGGTGTTTTCTTAAATCTATTTAAAATTCTTTGACTTACGCTTGTAGCTACAGACGAATCTTTTACACCCCAGCCGTAAATTACCTTGTTTGATTCTTTGGCGTATTCAAAATCTGTTTCAGAGTCAGAGTCAATATTAACGTATAAATTTTTAAATGATTTTGGCTTATCTTTATCATCAGTTGAATTTCGCAGATTGTAGTAGTAGTAAACTCTTGAGATTCTATCTTTGTCCGCTTTTATTAGCTTATAGCTATCTTCAACTATATGGTCATCTGTAACTCGAACTATGCTGTCAGTAGTAATCTCTGGAGTCTCTGCTCTCATAACAATCTGCGAGCTTAAATCATCGTAAAAGAAATTAACGCCAACCATAGAGCCAAGTTGTGATAGTTGCTTATTAACTTCTTTAGGCTCACTAAGAATCATATTTATTTTAAACGTGTCTAACCAGTTGGTTTTTTCGTCAACCCAAGAATAAATACCACCTGTCTCGTTATTACATGCAGCAGCAGGTACGCCAGCACCAGTCACGAGCATTTCATATGCGACATTATTAATTGTCTCGCCTACTACATTACCACCTCCATCTAAGCCAGTGTGAGTGCCAAAAAACAAACACTTCTGTATTGAATCATCTACGTCGTAGGCTTCTGTATTACCTTTGGTTCCCCACTGATTTCGGCTTGTAATATCTAAGGCAGCCTGACTGCCACTAACATCTACGCGATACCCTAATATCTCATCATTAATACGAACAAAGCCTGTGGCATTATCGGCTCCAAATTCCGCTGTAACTAATGCCTTATCAGGACTACTAGAGCCAACTAAAGGTATATCATCTTTTTTCAAGTTTATATGGTTGTGGGTAGATGTATTTAAAGACTCTGCCAATGAAAATCCAGATGGTTTTGGAATTTTAGCTTTTAACTCATCCGCTAGAGTCATTGGGTCTTTGCACTTAATTGTTAGTACATCTCTATCCAAAAACATAGAATCAATTATGTATTTCTTTTTTCCGTCTTGTGTTTGTATAGAGCCATCGTAAGCCACATAGCCGTCAAAAACTTCTACAGTACGACCTACATAGTGTGGGTTTCTAGCTAAAAACTTCTCAAAGTAACTACCTTGATCTGTCGTAATGTAGCTACGACTAGCGGCGTGATCATCTGTATCTGTATCGGTAGACATAAAGTCACGTAGCTTGATAGTGACGTTAGACCTTAAAGATATACCTTTAGTTGGTACTATCTCTGTAGGGGCGCTAGATACAGATATTAGAGCCGAGTGTGCATACTTTTCAACACCCGTTAATCTGTCGCCCATCTCTTGACTAAATACATACTGCCTCTTGCCTGAGCTATCTAGCCTATACGCCTGCAATGCTTGGCAGGTTTCTCTAGTGTTAAAGCAAGGTTGAGCAGAAGAATCAGCAGTACATGCAGACGGAAAAGTATTATTGCCAAAAGCATTATCGCAGAAATCTAACGATAGCCTAACGTACTGCATAGGAACTCTAGGTGTTAGCTTGTGTGAGTTTTGATATATGTTATTTAGAGTTTCCTCTTCATTGTTATTGGCCGCATTTACAAGTTTAGTCGCGCCTGTTAGTGGCGGGTTATTTCTGTAAGGGTGAACTGCAAGAGGATCATTGTTGTTATCTGTTCCTGCTTGCATAACATCAGTTAAACCAGCAGCAGCGGTTTCAGAGATTGATAGGTTGTATTTATGCTTTAGATAACCTTGTATAGCCCAGCGGTTATGGCGACTTAGTAAAGCATCAAAAATCAACACTTCGTAAATTGTGCCTGACGTTTCTTCACCTGCGATATTCTTCATCAGGTTAATAACAACGTCATTGTCTAGTTTTATTTGTGAAGCCTCAGCGCCGCCATAATTGTTAGCGTTATTTACATCAACGTATTGTACAGAAAAACTGAACCGTCCATCAGCGAGCACCTCAAAAATAGCAGGTGCACCATTAGTAACTGTTACAGAGCTTGTTGCAGTCTGTGTCGCGCCGTCTACATCCTGAAATGTAAATTTAGGCTCTATTTCATCAGAGTCTTTTTCTTGCACAAAAGTCCAGTCTGATTCTGTGTCGGCAGAGTCACAAGATACAATAACATTAGTCGCAGTAGAGGCTGTGTAAGTTATAGAGGCAACAACATACATATTAAACACTTGCGGAAAGTTATCTATATTCGCACAAGCTAAATGTTCCGTACCGTCAAAGACTAATCTTTTATTTGCCAAGTCGTAGGTGGGCGCATCAGCAGCGGTATTCTGCTCAAAAACGTATTTGTTTTGGCTTTTGTCAACCCACTGATACAAAGGTTTGTCTTGTACAGGTACGCCATCACCGTCATTAGCATTAGGGTCAGTCCCGTCAAGCCACAACAGTAAGTTGTCGTATAAGTGATAAGGCGTGAAAAGCTGGCTCATTCAATATACCCAATGGCGTTAATGTTCCAGTTTAATAAGGTTGGCGAGCTGTATCTAGGCTGCTTTAGTGATTTATCTATCGTACAGTAATAAATCCTATTTCTGTCTCTTACAGTTTTCTCTTTTAATTCAGCGTCATTTGTCGTATAAGTTATGCCTTGCGTGTGCATTACAAAAAATGGGTAGCGAGAAAGGTAGTACCCTAGATATTCAATCATCGGCCATGCCTTTTGCTCACCGTTTATACGTGTATTGAACGCAGTATCAGTTGTATCTTCAAGGTCATCTTCGCTAAAGTTATTTAATTTTATATTTAATTTTTGCGGAACTTTTCGCACATCATTTAATAATGGATTGCCTTTATTGTTTCGCTTGATCGCGTTCTCGTAAGAAGCAAAGCTAGGCGGCGTGTATGGAGCTGTAACTTCAATATGCGAAGTTACCCACATACCAGCAGACATAATTGATATGTAACTTTCTGTAGTCCACCCTATAGTCTCAATTGTTAAATATCTAACAGAAAGGTCGTTATTAATCCACATAGCCCCGAATGGCTTGTATAGATCATCAGCAGGTTTGTATTCGTGCGTATAAAGACTGGCAGTATCCTCAAAGTCGGCAGTCGTATCATTAGTGTTAGTGCTGTACTTTATAGCAACACCTTGATCTTTGGTTAGATTGTGTGCGTAAATGGCAAAGCCGTTCATCGCCAAATCGCTAGGGAATAAGATTTTAACCCTGACCTGTGTAGAGTTAGCTATCTTAAACGTAGTACCTGCATTCTCATCGATACAATT
>Ga0208303_1000118_pt1 | contig 32702 bp, 12 predicted proteins | sample CB_VirMetaG_2_FD_184537 | JGI IMG/M metagenome (GOLD analysis project Ga0208303, IMG submission 184537) | Freshwater to marine saline gradient viral communities from Chesapeake Bay - CB_1504_2 Viral MetaG (SPAdes) (version 4) | ecosystem: Environmental > Aquatic > Marine > Coastal | place: USA... | reverse complement strand
TGGTTCCATTGCCTAAGTTATAAGTAGCCCATCCGCCAGTAGGTATCACAGCATATGGGGTAGTCATCCTTATAGGCATGTAACTGCCTAGCGAAGAATTAGGTGCGTAGTAAGAACCCTGCTGCCCATCCAACAAATCAGCATCTAAGCCAGAGCCTGAACCATCATTGCCTGCATGCCATGCTGTGTTGCCGTTAATTTGTAATTTTGCATTTGCTCCAGTCAAATTTAAAGCATCATCAACAATAGTCGAGCCGTTAAGATACGTAGTTCCATTGTTATAGAAATCGTAAGTTCCGTGAGTCGATGAACTCATGACAGCAAATCTACCAGAAGAAGCACCTGTAGATACGTTTAGGTTGCGACTTGAGTCTATTACTGTGGTGCCGTTTACTTTATAACCGCCAACAGCATTGACTACGCCTGCATTATCAAAGTCTACTTTTAGAGCCGATTGCCGGTAAAACTTGTAATTTTGATCTGAATTGAACCAAAGAGTGCTTCCTTCAATGCCCATTGCGTACCAAGAAACGGTGCTGCTATCGTAAAATTTAATACGAGTTCCAGCAGTGTGGTCGCTGTTGTTAGGCGCAGATACGTTTCCATTGTTGTATGTATTATCAATTATTCCATCAACATCCAAGCTAGAAAACGTAGCCGTAGTTCCTGCTAAAGCACCAGTCAGCGTACCGCCAGTCAAAGGCAGCTTGGTGGCAATAGAGTTCGTAACGGTAGTAGCAAAGTTAGGGTCGTCGCCAAGAGCAGCAGCAAGCTCGTTAAGAGTATCCATTGTGGCGGGTGAAGAGTCAACAAGAGCTGTGATCTGGTTGCCGACATATGTCTCAGTGGCGTATCCAGACAGAGACTGGTGGCTAGTTAAATATCCCGCACCCGCGTGATTACCCCATCCGTAAGCTGTGTCCCAGTTAGCGTCTTTTCTAGTGCCTGCACCTGTTCCTGTTGCTGGCTTAAGGTAGATACCTTCTTTAAACATTAGCTTACCATCAGCTAATATTGTTGTTGTAGACTCAGTGCCGCCTATGTAAAAAGCCTCTCCAGAACCGTAAGAAGCCGTGTTCCCGTGTGTATATTGAATATGACCAACTTGAGTGTCTGGGACATTCGAGCTAAATGTCATTCGCACAATGTTTCCATTAACAGGCGCTCTAAGATTTAGCAGGTCACCATTTCCAGTTATCTCTAAAGCACCAGTCAGCGTACCGCCAGACAGGTTTAACTTAGCGTTAGTGTCCGTCAGGCTAAAGGTAGTGCCAGTAAGAGTTACACCCGTTCCCGCAGAGTACGTAGTGTTGCTTGTTAGATAACCAGCAGAAGCATGGTCACCCCAACCGTGGGCCGTATTCCATTTGGAACTACCAGCAGCAACAATACGAGCATCTACTCTAGAATTCGTATAATATAATCTAGAACCTTCAGTTACGTTAGAAGTGTTCAGTGCCGGCATTGAGAATGACATAACACCAGTAGTAGAATTATATGATAAAGATCCAGTTGCCGATATAGCACCTCTTGATTTAGCAGTAGTAAAATACTGATAATCAGTATGTTCGCTAATATCACCAGTATTTAGAGATACAGTTCCACCCAAAGACGTACTATGACCTGCAATAGATATACTGCTATTTTGAAGTTTACTATTAGGTAACGTCGGAATATCATTGATGGAAAGTTTACCATCTGATATAGTCAGCGCACTCTTTGAATCTTTTACCTTACCATCACTACCAAGTAGCTCTGCTAATAGTCGGCCTTTGGACTTTGCCATTATGTCTCCTATTACTAAATATATTTGTTGTACTATATCTTTATTTATAAGCTATTAGTAAGCATATAAATTAATTAATTAATTTTATTTCTGTTAGTTAAAGTGCTGCTATTATAAATGCTAGCAACTCGCTGTAGCGAACACCAAGTCTAGTCATTTCTTCATCTGTTTCTTCATCAGTCCAAGTAGTGCTAATAAACATTGCATAGTCGCTTGCGTCTAGTCCTTCAGAACTAAATGCGTCTTGTAGATCTTGGGCAATGATACCAAAGTGCGTACGAGCTTCATCGCCTTTCTCATCTACTGAGTCCTTCCAGCGGAACTTGCGTAACAAACCTTTACAAGCTACAGCTACGCGAGTTTCTGCATCAGATAGTTCTTCAATATCCTGCTTTTCATTGCGATCAGAAGTTTGAATAGTTCCGTTAGTAGCGTAAACGTCATCAAATCTTGCGTTAGATTGACCAAGATCCAAAGAGTTATCATTAGGCAGGTTTGATAATACATTAAAAGGTCTAATATATTGAGCCTGTTGATAAGAAACATACTGTAATCCAGCAGCCTTGTTACCCATAGATATGTAGCTATCTGTAGCAGTGCCGTGTACGTTTATCTGACCAGCATTTGTGTTATCTTTGCGAAATACAGCAATGCTACCTTCCGCAGATAGTTTATTAAGCAATAACGGTTGAGCTGTTGCCGTAGCTACAACAGCTGAAAATGCGCCTGTACCTGATTGCAGCTCTACTCCGGCAGTACCTGTGCTGCTAGCAGTTTTATTTACTAGCAATTGACCTAAAGTATTAATCCTAACTTTTTCAGAAGTGCCAATATTAAATCTATGTTCTGAAGCAATTACTTTATTTACGACATAAGCCGAACCGCTTCGGTTGTAATGCTGGGTTGTGTTTAATCCACTTAGATTTGCAGGGAAAAACTCTATTCCTTCAGCACCGTTATTAGATATTGTTAGTTTACCTGGGGGGCTACTAGTACCAATACCCACGTTGCCAGAGTTATTAAGAGTCATAGCCGTTACAGGCGCATTAGCATTAGTAGTTTGAAACTTGAGTCCTGATGACCTAAGAGCCGCAGTTGAGTAATCGGCAGTACGATATGCAATTACTTTTGGTGCAGAATCATTACTACTTAAAGAGCCGTTGGCTAAAATAAGTTCTGCGGTGGTTGTTGTATTTCCTGTTTGAGCAGCTGCTTTAACGAGTATCGCAGGGCTGGTTGTAGCTGATTCAATGTGTAATATCTCTGATGGTGTGACACCAATACCCACGTTGCCTGCGCTGTCTATGCGCATACGTTCAATAGTCGCATCAACGTATTCAGCCGCTCCTGCATAAACAGTTTTTGAATTAATGTGTGACGTAGAAAAAACTAGATTTTGACGACCAAAAGCATCTGATGCTACTGCTTTAATAGCTGCCGATACTCTATCACCTGAGGGTGTACTATGATCTCCATTCATAAACAGCAAGCCGCCAGTTACAGTGCCAGCAGTAACGCTAGTTGCTTTAGTGCGGAAAAGCATATATTGACTATCTACGCCTGATAAATGCAAGCTCACCTGAGGGTCTGACTCACCAATACCCACGTTGCCTGATGAGGTGATACGTAGTTTTTCTGTTGCTGCAGTAGTATCTGTACCACCAGCATTTGTCCAGAAAGATAAAGCTGTTGGTGAATTACGACTGGTGCCAACCTCATTAACTATAGCAATTCTTCCAGCGTCTCTTATGCCTTGACCATTAGAGTCGTCCATAGTACTAAAACCAAGATAGCCAGTTGAGCCGTTTCCTGTACTTAAGGACTGTCGAACAGATACAAGTTGCATAATAGAATGAGCATTGTTATCTGTCATTTCAGAGCTTGTAATAACAAAGTCAGACGTTGTGTTTTGGCCTGGGGTATGATTGAAATTTCCACTACCTTGAATATGAAGTTTGGCTACAGGATTAGTTGTGCCGATGCCAACGTCGCCGTTGCCAAGAATAGTTAATCTTCGAGTACTATTTGTTTTAAATGTTAAATCCGGTTGATATGCAGAAGTAGAGTAATTACCAACAGCATACATCCCTGTTCTTTCTTGCAGATTGTAGTGCGTATTAAATACAAAGCCTCCAAGCTCTGTATCATTGGTAGCTTCCATAGCAATAGTGCTTCCAGCCGCTATCTTTGGAGAGGTCGATTTGGCGTGGAATATAAAATTAGGCGAACTAGTACCAATACCAACATTGCCTGCGCTGTCTATGGTCATGCGTGACGCAGTTATGCTGCCCACAAGGAAATTAAGTTTGCCGCTAGAACCGCCAATCCTTGCTATTTCACTATTGTTTTCCCAAATCTGTATAGCGTTGTCTGTTGTTCCTCCTTTAAATTGCACTGTGCCTGATGAGTCTATGCGCATACGTTCTGTGGCGGCGGCATTATAAGCTGCTGTTCCAAAAGACAAAGCACCAGATAATTGCGTTATACCGCTCCCGAAATCTGACTCATTCAGAATGAAAGCTGTTTCATGTGGCCCAACCGCACTTGCATCGTTTGAGTAAAAAGAGAGGCGGCCTATGTCGTCACCAGCAGACCACGAAGAATTAGTTGTATTTGTTATGCGTAGTACAGGGCTAGTTGAAGCTATCTCCATCAAGGTGTTAGGCGAACTAGTACCAATACCAACATTGCCTGCGCTGTCTATGGTCATCTTATTAGAGCCATCAATTTGAAAATTTAAATAACTGCTGGTAGCTCCTGTAGCATTAATAGTAGAACCGCCGCCAGCAGCAGCTTGTAAGACTAAGAAAGAACTATAAGCTCCAGCATTACCTTTCACGGTGAGCGTAGGGTTGCCAGCCGCTGTGATAGTGGTGTTACCACTGGCGTCTATGCGCATACGTTCTGTATCATTACCATCATTATTAGTCGTGTGGAAAGTCATTCCATAATGACCACCAATACTATTTAAAGCGACAGTTTGTATAGATGTTTTTACACCAGTCCCGGGTGCCGAGCCATCAGTAACGGAAACTGCAAATTTACCTACAACTTGATTTAACTGAACGCTAGCGTCTGTATCAGTTATAAGAACAGTAGGTGTGGCAAATTGACTATCACCCGCGACAGTTAAAAGCTCACTAGGCGAACTAGTACCAATACCCACGTTGCCTGTTGTTTGTTTAATAACTACTGTTTTAGTTTTTTGACCGGTTGAAAAGTAAATATCATCAAAGTTTGTATCTCCGATTATCATATCATCGCCGGAATCAACATATATTGCATTGCGCAAAGTTCCATCGGCCTGATCCCATGATATAATATTATTGTTAGGGAGATGGATTCCACCTACAACATGCAGTGCTCTTTCTGGAGAAATTGTGCCGATACCCAATCTTCCATTTGCTGTAAATCTTGAATTAAACCCTTGTGTGACTATATCTATATGTCTACCATAAGAAGCATCAACGACAAAATCTATACTTCCCATTTCAGTCGTATCTATTCTATGTTGTAATTTATATGTACTACTATTCCAGTCTGTTTGATTTGCTGTTCTGACTTCTTTAAAATCTATGTGACCTCTTCCACCATCTACAGATAAAAGAGTAGCTGTATTTCCTAAAGTACCCCCAAGTGAAGGCCCTTGAATTTTAGTTCTTTTATTAATATCCCAAGAATCATCGGTACTATTGTATGTAAGTTTAGCATTCGCGCCATCAACTGTAATACCAGCGGTATTGGCTGCCGCAGCATTAATAGAACCTGACGCAAGAACGATGTTCTTATCATCAACAGTGAGAGTTGTAGAGTTAATCGTTGTCGTAAGACCGTCAATCTGCAAATTACCAGCAATTACTACAGTACCAGTATCGTCACCGTGAGCAGCTGGATCAATAACGAACGTAGCAGGACCTCTTAACTGACCGGTGGTTACGAAGTTATCAGCGCTAATCGTTGAGCTTGATATAGTTCCGGCAACTATAATGCCCGAAGCAGTAACAGTTAGTTTTGGGTTGGTGTTATGGGAGTTACCGATTCCAAGTATTATCCTACCACTACCGGTAGAATTTGCATTGGTAATATAGATATTAGTACGATTGCCTATTAGACCATAGCCACTAAGTTCAACGTCATTGATTGCAGGAATCGAGTTTGACGGAGCAATATCGTTTACTTTTATACTCTGTGCTGCTGTAAAATTACGACTTGAATCTATAACTGTTACGTCACCAACCTCAAGTCCGTTCTTTATTCTAAAATTATTGTTATCTGCCATTTGGTTTCACTCTCCACCGTTTAGCTATTGAATTTGTATAATTCTATTTATACATATAGGTTTTACACTGTGATACTATGACAGACGACTTTAAACGTCATACCATCAGTTGTTGCTGGTGTTGCTAATAATCTTAAATTAGTACTAGATATATCAGCATCAAATGTAGCTTCTGCGGTGGATCCAGTATATACAGTACCATATTCTGTAATACTTACTGTAGTGCCATTATGTATCATAAGCATTTCTGTAATATGATAAGTTGAATCTGTTGTATTTGTTACTTGAATTGTACACTTTGCGCTTCTAAAGTCTGCAATTGGGAATGTGTGAATAGCGACTTGAGTAATGGCTGCGGTAGAGGTTACAGTAGTATCAACGCCATACTCTTCTACTTGGAAGGAAGCTTTTGGTACAGTAACTCCTATACCAAGATTACCATTTGCTAAAAGCACCATCTTTTTACCATTAGTGCCAAAATTCCAGTAGAAGCCATTTAATGCGTTAAACCACATATTTTCGCCACCACCAGATCCATCTAATCCTATACCAGCATCATTATATGTTCCACCATTATCATAGAATTTAAGTCTGTATGCTGCCTCAACGCTAGGATCTCCAAATCCATTAGTTATATAAGTAGTGCCAGAAACTTGTAATTTATGCGTTGGAGAATCTGTTCCGATACCAACATTGCCTACATCTTTAATAACCATTCTTGGAGTATTAACACCAGCGCCTGAACCTTTCGTGAAGAATCTTAGAGTGCCGCCTTCTAATAGATTGTTCGGGGCATAAGGAGCTTGTACAACATCAATACCAGCAACTTGTTTATGGGCATCACCTTGGGCTCCAGTTCTATTCCAGTATATTCCACCAATTTGGTCGTTGTCTGTAGTTGTTTGAGATTCGAGCATAATGAAAGAACCATTTGCTCCTCCATTTACAGTTAAAAATTTACCATTTGAATCTGGCTTAAAGAAACTACCTGTATTAATATGGTTCGTAGGGTTGGTTGTGCCAATGCCAACATTACCTTGATAGTCAACTCGCATTCTTTCTGCTAAAGAAGTACCTGCCGCTCCTGCAGTAGTATCTGCATTATTTGTATAAACTACAAACGCACCAGAGCCTTCCTTTTCCTGCGTGTCCGCATTGTTATTCTGACCAACCTCGGCCCCGATCCTTACTTGAGGAGTTTCGTTACTATTGTCATCTTCAAAGCTAAAATCAATAAAAGACTTCTGCTGTGCAAGGTCAGCACCAGTATCATGGTGAAGCGTTAATAAAGTAGCATCTCCGCTATTTACCACCGTAGAAATAACAGGGCCTACATTAGCTGTACCTGATAGGTAGAGGTCTTTGAAGCGATTTGAAGCAGCACCAAAAGAAACTACACCATCTGTGGCTGAATTTGAGCCTACATCAAAAGGTAGTATATCGTTAGAGCCATCTCTAAATCTAAAGCCTACGTCTCCAGTTCCTATTACCAAGTCATTGTTAGCAGTACCAATACTACCTACGGTTGTGCCGTCTTTGCGGAGCTGTACGATGTCACCGTCGGTGGATAACCTGTTAAAAATAGCCGCTGTATTTGCCTGGCGCGTACTCCAGAGATATCCGTCAGATAAACCAGAGCCAGTAGCTGATGCACTGTTACCTGCATAGAATGTAGAACCCACGAACAAATTGCCTAATAAATCTATGCGCATACGTTCGCTGTTATTAGTTCTAAACGCCATGAAGTTAGACGAGTGGTCATATTGAATCTGACCTACGTTTGTATCATCAGTGTCGGCAAAATTAACGTATGACCCGCTAGTGTTTCCTGCTTCAATTAAAACAACTGCATTACCGCTATCTGCTATGTGTAGCTTTTGGCTAGGCGAATCAGTACCAATACCAACGTTGCCTCCAGCTAATATAGTTAAACAATTAGAATTAGCAGAAGCTGTTCCATCTACACCATAAAGGCTTCCAAGATGTATCGTTCTATTATGATTACCAATGATAGTCGCAGTACTACCAGTTGAAAATAGATCAGCTTCAGATACTGCAAAAATAGGCCTGAAATCTGTACCGGTACTGGTGTCGTTATACCTATTAGCTACAATAATTGGCGAATTTACTGATGTATGTTGTACATGCAATAAACCATCTGGAGTCCGCGTTCCGATACCAACAGAACCACTATTAAGTATTGTCATAACAGAGTGACTTATATCAGCATTTCCGCCTCCGGCGTCTGATCTTTGCAGGAAGTGCATATCACCACGACCATGCGTAGTAGACAAAGTTTCATAAGCGATTCCTCCTTTAAAATATCCAGTATCGTTACTAGTGTTTCCAAAGTAGTATGCTGAATAATTACCAGCGGTTTCAGTCTGGTTACCTACTGCTATAAAGGAACCTAAACCACTTGCTGCAGACCTAAATCTTCCACTACCGATAACGTGTAATTTTTGAGCTGGAGATGTTGTTCCGATACCAACTTTATTGCCAGCTATTCTCATCTGCTCAGCAACAGTACCATTAGTCGCACCAGATGTATTTGTATGAAATGCCATATAAGTTTCAGTTGTTACGCTTGGATTAGTATACTTACTTTTTATAAAGGCTGTATCGAAAGCATTAGTAAATCCCAGTTCACTTACAGTGGTTGTATTAACCCCTCCTTGGATTAAAACATCTCCATCTTTAACATGAAGTTTTGCGGTTGGGCTAGAAGTACCGATACCAACGTTATCTGTAGCAGAATCGATGGTCAGTATCGCATGGCTGACTTGTGCTACATCAGGATTAAACGTTGTGTCTGCCTTATGAGCTACTACCCACTTTGTGCTTTGTACGTTATAAGGCACACCAGTAAACCAACTGTCATCAGCTACCGTATTATAATGGAATATTCCTTGGCCTCTAGAATGGGCCCCATTTGCCTCAAGTAATATTGAACCCGGAGCGTATCCAGTTGCTGGCGGTGAGTGCTCAAATTTAGCTACGTACGAGTCTGTTCCACCTACAACGTGCAAGGGGGTTGATGGGGCAGCAGTATTAATACCAACACGGCTATTGGCCATATCAACATGAATCGTATCATCAACCTGAACAGATCTATTAGAAGAATTACCTACAAATATCTTACCTTCATCAAGATTAGGAGTAGCATTAGCTCTACCCGCACCGGTAATGTCAATAGAACCAGTTGATGGATGAACCTTGGTAATCTTTGCTATCTGTTGAACTAGAGATGCAGAACCGCTTGGAGGTACATCAGTCATTTCCCCTGGAATAGTTGATACATATAATGGAGAACCTTCAGTCCAACCATTTATATTGGTTGTCAAGTTACTCATAATACCAAAACTGTAAATATCAACTGGCGCATTAATAGATACAGTTTCAGCAGCAACACCAAATGCCGGCATTAGAGAAGCATCATCAGCATCGGCTTTAGAAACAACTGTTGTATTACCACTAATACCGGTGATAGTAACAACATCTCCTTTAGATAATGCTTCTCCGGCTTGTGCTTTAAATAAGACAGAACCTCTTAAATCTCCAATAAATTCAGTAGCTTCTACATCCAATCCATCAGCAAGTACAATACCATCGCTTGTACTTTCAAATATTTCTGTTCCACCAATTTGAAACTGAAGATTACCTGTACCAGTATCATTTATGATAGATTTTAAACCATCATGATAAATTTCAAGATCATCATCATCGCCTAATAGAATCTTTTGATTATCAGCAAGATCTAGGTCTGCTGTAACTGTAACATTTGATTTATATGCAGCAATTTGAATTAAGTCACCAGCACTAACAGCAACACTAAATACAACACTCGAACCATTTGTTGCAGTAAAATCAGTTCCGTAATCCAATAAAATACCATTTAGATATACTTGTACTTGAGGGAGGTTAGTTCCTGATCCTGTGTTATAATCTAATGTGTTACTATTTTGATCAGCGCCAGAAAAGGTTGTTTGATTTGCTACTTGGGCTGTATATTCAAACATTTCAAATGATGAATATATTGATCCTGGATCGCTACTCCCAATTTCTATAACAGTGTCAACACCGCCAATAGATTTCTTCATATACGCTTTACCGTCGGCGGTATTAAGCGCTAATTCACCAAGATTTAGATTTGCTGGAAGGGGTATCGCACCTGATACTGCGGAGCGTCTTATACGAATGTCTGTTTGTCTGGCCAATTTTGGCTTCTCCTGTTATCAATCTCTATATAGAGAATTTTATAAAATTAAAAAACTTGTATTTACAAGCTATATAGTTCTATTTATAACAGGAGAAACCTTAGATCAGATTAGTATGTGCCACCATCAATAATAGCAGAAGCAATTGGTACACCAGATGCATTAAATTGCATAACATCACCAAGTGTTCCGGTAACAAAGGCAAGAGCAGTACCCGCAGTATTAGCAATAAATACTCCGTTTCCAGTAAAGCTAGATACACCAGTACCGCCATGAGTAACTGCAAGGTCGGTGCCAAGTGTTAATGAGCCAGATACATCTAAATTGCCATTTAGATCTAAGTCTGCATTAACTTCAACTTCATTAGTATTTGAATCAAGTACTAACTTACCAGATGTTGTGGTAATTGTTTGATCATCAGCAATAGCAATTGTAATATTACCAAGAGCTGCACCAGTACCATATACATCACCAAATTGAGCATCGCCCCATGGTGTAGTAAAGTTTTCATCAGATGAGTTTGCTTCTGCTGAATCATCTGGCTTAAATACAAACCTTTGTGATTGTATATCAAAACCAAAGAAACCATCAACAACTGCAGTACCATTACCCCACTTAAAGTTAATACCACGATCAATACCATCTGAAGTAACAACTGTTGTGTTATCAGCCAACATTAGAACTGGATCGTCTAGAGTAATAACGCTAGAGTTAACAGAAGTTGTTGTACCATTAACAGTTAGGTTACCACCAACAATAAGATTATTACTAATTTCTACATCATTGGTAAGTGCAACAGTAATTGTATCACCAGTAACAGAAGTTTCAATTTGATTTGTAGTACCAAGTATAGAAAGAGTATCTGTTAGTAGTGAAACGCCATCATCAGTACCAGAATCTGCAGCAATATTAAGAACAGTAGCAATAGTGGTTGTACTTGCCGCTGTTAATCTACCTTGTTGGTCAACTGTAAACGTTGGTATTGTAGTTGCTGATCCATAAGATCCAGGAGTAACCGATGTATCATCAAGATCAATATTTACGTTATTTGCAGTAACTTGAGTAGTAATACCAGTAAGACCGCTAAAGTCTAGAGTTTCTGATAATAAAGCAATTCCATCTGAGCCAGAATCACCTGTAATATTTAATGTTGTTGCTAATGCTGCTGTTCCAGCTGCTGTTAATCTACCCTGTTGGTCAACTGTAAACGTTGGTATCTGAGTTGTAGAACCATAAGATCCTGGGGTAACTATTGTATCATCAAGATCAATACTAAGACTATTACCAGATGCTGCTGTGGTAATACCAGTATCACCAGTAAAAGTAATTGTTTCGCTGTCTAGATCAATTGCGCCGGTTCCAGTATCGCCAGCAAAATCTAAGTCTTGAGCAGTTACAACACTGTCAATATAAGTCTTAGCAGCTAATGCTGTAAGTAGTTGAGAATTAGAAGCACCAGCAAGAGTTGTAGATGTAGAAATACTTGTAACAACTTGACCAGTGCCACCCGATACTTCAAGAGCAAGAGATCCAATGTTTAAATCTGTTACATGCTTATTAGCATCAACTATAAGAGCTGAGTTTGCTGTTGTAGTACCATGAACATGATCAAGTAGATCAGTAAAGTATTTACCACCAATAATACCTATACCAGTAGCAACTCCACCGGCTTCATTTCCAGTACCAATGTATAATCTATCGCCATTATTTGCTTGTGTACCAGCTACATAAGAGTATGCTAATTCGCCAGTTTTAATATTACTAGGAGCAGCAGTTGTTGCGCCCGTAGTTAAGATTTTAATTCTTGTTAAATTGGCCACTAATATGTGCCTCCTATTATATTCAGATTTTCATTTTCAATCTGAGTTGTAACTTTATATTCTCCGGCAGTGGCGTCATAAATCATCATAACTCCATCACTTTGTCCTGACGCGTTTACATCTGCTAAATCACCAAGACGTAATTCACCGGCTTGGATTTTTACAGTAGTGGCTACAATTTCTTGTTGAGTTTGAGCCTTGCCTTTTAATTTGCCTGTAGTTCTAACTTTAGCTTTTATGCTCATTAACTTGCCCTTGTCACTCCTGGTCTAACTTCTAACTGGCCTTCTACTATTCGAGTAACTTCGCCAGTAACTGTTTTAGTAATTTCTACATCATAGACATAACGACCAGCTTTCATACCATTAGTAGTAATAGCTGATAATTCTATTTTTACAGTACCTCCAATCGCATTATACAATGAGGCTGTAAAACTAGTTGATGTTGAAGACGTGTAAGTTTTTCTTATTTGGCCTTCAACTGTATATCCAGCAAGATCTAAAGCATCTCCACTTGAATCAGTAACATCGATTTCAACTGAAAAGGTAGTACCTTGATCAACTGATAAATTAGAATATATCGCCATTCTATATTTCCTTTCCTTTAGTTATTTATATCTTTTAAGTTTTCGATCTCAGATCTAAGTAATTTATTTTCTTCTTTAAGTTCTTTAATTGCTTCAATAAAGAGAGCAGATAGTTGGTTATAGTCTACAACCTTATGAGTCTCGCCTTCTGTGTTTAAAGTTTCGGTATCTTTAACAGCTGAAGGTAATACATCTTCAACGTTTTGAGCAATTACACCAGCAGATTCTTTACCATCTTTAATCCATTCGAACGTAACACCATCCAATTGACATACTTTATCAAGCGCATTTTCTACTGTCTTGATATTTTCTTTTAATTTAATATCTGAAGAAGTTGAAGTAGAGTATGCAATAATATCAGCGTCTGCGTGGAATGTTCCACCTTCCGACATCCTAAAGTCTTCACTGTTGTTTGTACTAGTACCTAGATAAAAACTTATTTGGTCAGGGCCTGACGAATACGGGACGAAGCGTATATATTGGTCTGTATTACCTACATAAATATTATCCGTTGTGCTGTTTATTCTTTGATCGTCCATCAAACTAATGGTTAGCGTGTCATAGTCTGTATTACCAACAAATTTTATCCCCTCGGCCTGATTTAGATAGAGGGTATCTGTTGGGCCATCTGCTGTCATAATGCCAACATCCTCAACCGATATATAGCTAAATGCATTTTGATTAACATCAGCACTAGCAGAAATGCCATCAAGTTTATTATGATGAGCAACTGACATCACACCTGCCGCAGTACTTGAGGCCTCAAATATTTCAGTATTATTACCAGTACTAGAATTAATACCAACAATAGCAGTACTTGTTGTAACACTTAGGTTAGTACCAGGAGCGCTAATAGTCAGATCATCACCACTTGGAGTTAGAGTAACAATACCACCAGGAACATACTGTATATCATCAGAACCTGTGCCTGATCCTCCAGCCGCTAGTCTATGAATTACGTTAGCGCCATTATCAACAAAGCTGTGAGAATATGTTGTATCACTATCAGTAGCTGAAATAGTAAGCGATGCATCAGTACCTCTTGTTACTGCTACGTTAGCTCCACCGGTAAGTAAAATATATTGTGGGCTTTCAGTACTGCCATCTAATCTTAAGTATGGATCATTATTGCTAAGAACATTTTGTACACATTTAAATGTATATCTTTCATCAGTATTATCAGACGCAGGAATTGTAACAGTTTTTGTCTGTACTCCAGTTACATGACCTCTTGTATTTGATGTAACACCACTAACTGCTGTGAATGTTCCGCCATAAGTAGGAGCAGCTGTGGTTGTTGTATTAGTACGTGCAGTATCTTTATGAGCAAATGTTAGATCAAATGGGTCAGCGTCTGAGCCTGGAGTGATATCAGACCAGTTAATATCAATATCATTACCTTCAACAAACTTCCATTCTTTACCATGACTAATAGTTACTTCAGTACCATCGCCGTCTTCAACTTGGAAAGTTGTTAACTGATTAGTATCGGTATTATCTGAAGCAGGAATTGTAACAGTTTTTGTTTGTACTCCAGTTATGTGACCTTGAGAATTTGATGTAACAGCAGAAATTGCTGTGAATGTTGCGCCATAAGCAGGAGCAGCTGTGGTTGTTGTATTAGTTCTGGCTATATCACTATGGTTAAGAGTAATAGTTTCATTAGTACTTTGGTCAGTTGTAAAATTGCCTCCAAGAGTATTAATTGCAGTACCACCACTTATAGTAATAGTTGCATTATTTGGAACCGAACCAGCGGGCAATGTAAATGGCTTAGTAATTACTTGAGTTACATGGCCTTGAGCATTTACATCAACACCCGATACTACAGAGAACTGACCACTATGTGCAAGTGTTGTGCCGTCGGCCGTTGTATCTGTATGTGATACATTGGAATGATTAATTTGTAATCTATGGCTCTCACCAGTTTCAACAGTAACAAAGTCAGTAGCAATTGCTGTTCCACCATCAATAGCCAATGTTTCATTTCGAGTTATTGTTACAGCACTGTTACTATCATCACGAATTACAAAGCTTGTTTGGTCAGCATTATCAGGGGCATATGACATATTGTGATACGCCATTGCTGTATCACCAATAGATTGCTGCCATCTATTACTTGACTCATTCCACTTTAAGAATGCGTTGGTGTATGATCCACGTTCTACTTCAATACCAGCATCTTCAGTTGGAGCCTGATTCGGATAATCAGAGTTAACAACCATAAAGTTATCAGCAATATTAAGATTAGCAGTATTAACTGAAGTTGTTGTACCAGTAATAGTTAAATTACCTCTGATTCTTAGATCTAGATCATTACCACCATCGCCTATATAAGCAACGCCTTGTAAAGGATTTAATCCAGCAAGCCTTGCTCTTAGATTAGAATCGTTAACGTTAATGTCTGTATTTGTGTCTGTACCGGTAATAGTAATTCTATCTAAAGATTCACTTCCAGTAACTGTTACAGTACCACCACCAACAACTTGAACAAGATCTGACGTACCATCATTTAATCTTATATATGGATTGGCACCATCACCCTGAACATCTAAAGTTGCTGTTCTTTGTGATGAGATATAACCTGGATTAACAAAAGCAACAGTAATGTTATCGCCACTTCTAGTAGTAGTAATATTACTTCCACCAGTAATGTTTACAGTATTTCCAGATGTTACAGCCGAAGTTGTCGAACCATCGCCGATATTCCATGATCCATAATTATCAAATCTTCCATCTAGATCTCTAGTTCCAACTGCAGTAAGATGTCCTCTTGTATCAACTGTGACAGATTCAATTACTATACCATTATCATCACCGCCATATGTTCCATTTAATGCGGTTGCTGGATGACCATAAGATACAGTATTATTTGTAGAACTATAAGTGGTTGTTAAGAATCCATCATCAGCAAAGTTAACAATTCCATTAACATTAATATCAGCTCTCTTAGTTCCTTCAGTATAAAGATCCCAGCCATCCCATCCAAGATTAGCAAGAGTAAGATTTCTTGTAGCAACTGTTGCATTAGCATCAGTAACATGACCAAGAGTATTGGTTGTAATATTAAAGTCTAAATCAGAAATTACTGTAGCACCAGTTAATAGGCCAGTATCGATATTAATATCATCACCAGGATATGTTGGTGGAGTGTAAACATATGATTCAGTTGCTGATGAAATAGCAGTAATATGACCAAATGTATCAAGAGTAATATCTTGAATATAGGTTCTTCCACTGTTATTTACAGAAGCAGCACTTGAAGTATCTGCGTGAGATACGCTAAAAGTACTAGCAGCTGACTGATTAGCTGACCAGTTAGTATCACCGCCCAGAGATATACCACTACCAGCGGTAACTGTTGTTGCTCCATTACCTATTGAAACAGTTCCTGTGGAAGCAGTTGCTCCAGTAACGTGACCAAAGGTATCAAACGTAAAAGCAAGATCTTGTATAAACGTATTACCACTATTATCTTGACTAAGGTTACCTACACTTGAAGTATCTTGGTGAGATATTGTAATACCACTTTCGGTTCCAACTAATGAACCAGAGATATCAATACCACTACCTTCAATAAGATCAATCGCATCACCAGGAAATACATCATCAACTTTTACATCATTTACTTTAATTTCAAATGATGGATTAGTTGCTTGATATCTTGTATCAAAATCAGCAGATGTTACACCAGTTACATGACCTTGAGCATTAGTAATAATTGACTTAATATATTGACCATCTTGTGTACCTGTTATACCATATGTTCCTGCAGTACCATGATTGTCATGATCAATATTAATAGTATCTGTTCCAGGCGTTGAAGTCAAAGTGATTGAATCTAAACCTCTAAGATTTAAAGTATCAGCATTTGAATCGGCTACAACGTCATTGGCTGGAGTTGCATCAATTGTAAATGTCTTAAACATTCTCAAAGCAGATGCAGCAACAGAACCTCTATCACTGTTTGTAATAGTTATAATATTATCGCCACTACCTACTGTAGTAATACCAGTGCCTTGAGTAAGATTTAATGTATCTGAATTAGTATCTGCTGTAGCACTAGTACCACTTGAAGGAGCTACAGTTTTAAATATATTTTGCGCTGAACCTTTATCAGTGTTAATATAATTAGTTACAATTGTAGCTCCTGTTTTAACAGAACTTTCACTTAGTCCCGATCCGGCACTAAAGGTCAAATTATCATTAGGGCCAAAATCAACACCTTCAATTTGAGGAGTTGCAAGTGTAGCTGTTGATAGGATTAATGATCCATCAGCTTCCCATTGTCCATAAGTACCATCGCCATTATCATGACCATAGTTATATACAATACTATGCGCACCGGTTACTCCATCAGCCAGGCCGGTTGGACTTGTGAGTGGTCCAACTTCTAAACCAAACCCACCAGTAGCAGGTTCAGCTTCTAAGTTGTTACCAGCAAGAACTAAAGTATCTTCAACAGTTAAGGTTTCAGTATTTAAAACTGTTTGTGTACCTTCAACCTGTAAGTTTCCACCAACATATAAATTCTTACCAATCGAAGCGCCACCTGCTACAATCAATGCTCCATCTGTTGCACTACTTACTGATGATTGAGTAGTATTTGTTATTGAAGTTATGCCATCAATAGTTACTGATGAATTAAGATCTGTATGTCCATCAACACGGCCAGTGCCTTTAGCAACAAAGTTGCCTGAAGTTGCTGTTACATTAAACTTAGTTGCTCCTACTTCAAAGTTTCCATCAACATCTAATGTACCATCAATCTGTGTATTACCATTAGAAGCAGTAACATTAAACTTATCTGCTCCAGCACTACCAATTCTAAAGTCGCCATTACCACCTAGAGTTCCTGCAATTTCAGTATTACCTGAAGTAGCAGTTATAGTAACTTTACCAGTAGCAAAGTCACCACCACCAACTCTAAAGTTATTATCAAATCCACCAGTTCCATCAACTTCAAGATTACCATCAATTTGTGTATTACCAGAAGCAGCAACAACATCAAACTTAGATGCACCTGCTGATCCAACCCTAAAGTCACCATCAACTCCAGTTGCGCCATCTACTTCTAATGTACCATCGATTTGTGTATTACCAGAAGCAGCAACAACATTAAACTTATTTGTGCCAACTCTTAAGTCACCATCAACACCTAGTGTTGAATCAAGCTCAGTGGTTCCTGTTACAGATAGACTATCGCCAATGCCAACATTTCCAGATGTTCCAAGAGTAGATAGCGATGTATGATCAGAAACTCCAAGAGTTCCGCCAATAGCAGTATTAACATTAACTACTAAATCATTTTCAACTGTAAGATTATTATTAAATGTAGCATTAGTGTTTGATGCTGTTAAGAATGTTTGATTAGCTCCAGACTTTAATACTAATTGATGAAGCGCAGTAGATGTAAATCTACCAAACTCATCCCCAGCTTCTTTAAGAATAATATCATCACCAGCGGCATCTAGTACAATATCACCACCAGCATCTATTGTAAATGCCCCTGAAGTTACATTAAATGCATTTGCTCCAGCTGAAATTTCATATTGTGATGCATCGAAGACACCTTCAATTTCGTTAATAGCACCTACTAAGAAATTAGCATTTGTATTTAATGTAACAGAACCCGCAGTATGAATGTCATCGTAGATTTCATTAATAGAATCTACAATTGAAGTTTTGTCTGCGGTTTTGAGATCGGACATTTCTCTTCTGTCACCACCAGATCCGGCATTACCAGCATTAAATAGATCAGCTTCGATTTCGTTAATAGCGCCTTGAATAAACTTATTAGTCGTTGTAAGAGTTGTAAGCGATCCAGCAGTTAAAATATCGTCTTGTGTATTTCTAATTGCAGTAGTAAGATCAATTCCAGTATATGGGGTATCTCCAATCTCGGCATCAAGAACTCTAACAGCAGCCGAAAGATTAGTAGAGTCAGCAGCATCGACAGGGCCACCAGTTCCAAACAACATATTACCAATTTGAGTCTCATGTTCTCTTAATGAATCTCTTACGTTTTGAGCGCCTGTTGTTAACTCATAGTCTGAGTTTTCGCCTCTTAAAAATGTTTCGATTTCGTTAATCGCAGCAACAACGTTATTAGCATTTGTGCCCATAACATAACCAGTTCTTTGAGTTGTATCATCTCTTAAAACATTTTCTAATTCGTTAATTGCAGAAACAGCATCAGTTGTTACATTAGTATCTAAGACTGTATGGTTACCAAGTTCAGTTCTTAGTTCTTCAATAGCTTCTTTAAAGAAGTCAGCAGATAATCCAGTAAACGATACACCAGTACCATTAACAAATAACTCTTTATGTAATTCATTAATAGAATCTACAATCGAAGATTTATCTGTGGTTAATAGACTTGCTCTTGTTCTTTTAGTTCCACCTTCGCCATTAAATAGATCTTCTTCTAATTCGTTAATCGCTTCTGTTAAATCAGTTGACGTTGTGTGTAGATCAAGATCACCAACTTCTGTATGTAATTGATTAAGTGCGCCAGTAATTGTATCTGAACCAGAATCAATAGAAGTAATATTTTCGTTACCAATTTGATCTTCATGTTCTCTTACTGCTGCTGTTAGGTTTGAAGCAGATGTTCCTAAATTAATAGCGGTAACATCTCCAACTTCATCGTGTAATTGATCGAGGGCGCCAGTAATAGTATCGTTAACGGCATCAATACCAGTAATATCAACATTACCAATTTGATCTTCGTGTTCTCTAATAGCAGTTTCTACAGTTGAAGCTGTTGTACCCATTGCTATAGAAGTAATTGTTCCAAGTTCAGCATCGTGTTCATTAATTGCTAGAACTAAGTCATTAGCAGCAGTTGTTAAACTTTCAACAGTACCAATGTCATCTTGTAATTCGTTAATTGCAGCAACAAGATCTAAAGAAAAAACTTTAATTTGCTCTGCGCTAGAAGCTGGAGTAGTTAATTGTATGTATGTTCCATAAGTGTTATCAACTACAACCAAGGGTCCATGATTAGTTCCAGTAATTGTATCGTTACTACCCAATGCTCTAATTAAAGTTGAAGCACTAAACGTACCATTATATGTTTTAACTCTTATAACACCATCAGATACAGAATGTAAAGTACCATACCAAGTAGAATTAGATTCAACAAGTGCCTGTGTGGCTTGAGTATCACCTTGATAAATTGTAACACCTTCTGTATAATTTGTAAGAGTAGGTGATCCAGTTTGAGTAATAGTCGCTTTAATATTTACTGAGTGGAATCCATTAGGACCCATTCCTTGAGTAAGTTCAGTACCACCGTTATAAACTCTAGCAATAGCAACAGGGTATGATTCAATTACGATTCGAATTATTTTTGCAGCTGCTACTGTATCAGGAGAAGAAGCTCCAACTTTAAGATCAGCTGTTGTACTGAATGTACCAGAAGAATCTCTTACCAGAATTTTATCAGTAGTTGCTGATACAATATAGCCTTGCCAGCTTGGCGTTCCACTTGTTCCTTGATAAATAACAGCATCTTGTACATATGACGCGTCAAGAGAAGAAACAGATTCTAGAATAATATAACCAGCAGTATTATCAATAGTATGAGCTGGACTAGTCTCAAATCTACTAGTTTTAGCTGGAGACGAAGTATCAGGACCAGCAAAAAGAGTTTGGCCTGCTGAAGCTGAATAGACATATGTCTTATCAGCCATTAGCGCATTGAGTTGTTCGTTATCACCTAAGTGTAACGAAATCTCGTTTGACTTCTGTCTAAGTTTCTCTAATGTGTCCGTTTTATAAATTCTAGTTTCTTTGTTAGCCATTATTTTCCACCAATTAGTTTCTGTAGCATTTTCTTAATTTCAGCAACATCGCTCTTTAGATTATCTATATCTTTACTCTGTTGCATATCAAGTTTTTGTTTATTTTCATTTGCTTTAATCTGAGTTCTTCTAGATAGATAAGCATCGTTATTAGTATTTATAATAGCTTTAGTAGCGGTATCTCGCTCGAGGCCAGGATTATCTTTTACTTTTACTTTTTTATTAGCCATAATATTTCCTATTAAGTAGCAGCAATTGCTCTAAAGTCTTTAACAGTTGGTGGTGTTGATGAATTTTGAGATCTTAAAATAATCTTAAATGCCATAGAACCAAAACTACCTGTAGGATCAATTGAATATTTAACTTCGTTATAAACACTATTATTATCATTTGTTGGAATTGCATCAACTGGTAAAGCAGCAATCCAATCTAATCCATTAAAATCAATATCAGAACCGGAAGGTAGGGTTTTATAATATAGATCTATATTGGTACCCGATGGTCTATTTACTGAAAGAAACATATCAATAACATCAGCTTCTTCAGCTAAATCGATTTTCTTAGTTATATATTTAGAAAGTTCCGAACCACCATAAGCATTCGTTTCTGCTACAGTTCCATTGCTACCAATTTTGTTTTGAACAGTAATAACTGATAATCTATTAGCATCGAGGACTGGAGTAAGGTGATCATTATCACTTGTAAGAACTGCTTTCAGCGTAAACGTTTTAGTTCCGCCAACTTCGTTAGCAGTTGAAGATACAACTCTTGGTGTTGGGAAGAACTGATTCATATTAGGTAATATTTCAATTATATCTTTTACAGCATATGGAGTTTCAGAACCATCAATTGACTTCTGTGAAGTTGCTGTTAAGTAGTATCTAATATCAGTACCTGGAAGAATTACTTGAGCCGCTTGTAAATGACATACATCGTAATGTCTATTTTCAGTAGCTGTAATATTTACTCCACCGCCTGATCCACTTGTATCTGCAGTATCACTATTGTTTGCTGTGATTGTATATGAATCATGAGTAATATTACTAATAGTATGAGTACCATTAATATTAGTATTATCAATTCCATTAAACGTTGATACACCAGCAATAATAACAGAAGACGATGCTCCATGCATACCATGATTTTTATGTCTTACTGTAATTACGCCAGATCCACTTGTTGTTGATAACGCATCGGGTTTTAACGATTTAACTTCAATAGTATCATTTACAAATGTTACTTCTTTATTAGTACTAAACTGCGCTCGATTAATAGTAAACTTAAGATCTCTGCTTTGATCTGGAGTCCAAGTAGAAGCATTCTGTGAAGTAAAGAACGACCCACCATGTGGTTGCTTATTAATTCTGTAATTAGTATTTGTTACATCAAAGCCTCCCATTTCAGCGACCCAACACTCGTACTCATCACAATCAGCTTGAATAACAATAGCGTATTCTTGATCTTGCATTAGATACACTGGAGTTTCAAAAGTAAATCTAGTTGCAGTTGTTGCAGTTGCTGATGTATTTACATTACCAGGATATAATTCAACTTCACTTCCTGGAACAACAATTTGAGTAGGAGTTCCATTTTCAGTTGCAACAATACTAATTGATACTGGAATTTGAACATCATCCCCAGTCTTTATTGTATACTTGCTTTTAAAGAATAAGTCAATTGAAGTTGCATATATACCACCAGACTTTTCAATCAATATACTTTGTGCTAAAGGATCTGACCAGGTAGTTGCTGTTCTACTAAACGTTTCACTAATAGTTCTATTATCATTTAATCTAGAAGTTTCTAATCTAGGAACCTTAGTGTTGGTAACAGTTCTTTGCGTTGATTCTATAAGACCTTGAGCATGAAACATAGTTTCAGCTGAAGTTCCTTCTGCTTGCTTATCATTAGCAGTAGAGTCTGATAATCTAAATTCCTTAGTACCAGTTTTAAATTTAATAGAAGCATTTCGTGGAATAATAAATGATCCAGTAATAGCACCTGTATTATCAGTAGTTAAAACTCCTGAAGATCCACCTGGGTGCGAAGTTGCTCCAGAATAGTTAATTACATTTGAAGTATTAGACCATTCTTGATATGCTTCTTCTCTACAAAACGCTGTAACATTAATATCATTAAAGAATGCATATACTTTAGTTTTAGGTTTCATTTGTGATGCTTTAAAGTATACCTTTCTAGATCTCATAAATGGTACAAAGTTAACTTCAACAATTCTATTACCAGCTTCTCGTGTTACAGTATCAAACGCTACGTCAGTTCTTAAACCAGATCTAGACTGATTTGAAGTAGCAGTAGTAGTTGTTAATGTTGTTGTACCAATTTGTCCACCACCACCAAAGGGTCTAAATCCTCTTCCAGTAAAGTCCCACCAATCACCTCCGCGAACTCTTCTAGTAGTAGAAGAAACTTCAGTCTCTAATTGTCGACCCGTCCAGTTGGTTTCCCATTCATTCCAAACTGTTCCTAAGATTCCATCTTCTTCAGCTCTTTGAACAAATTGATCATATTGGCCAGTGGCATCAATAATAATGTCTGGTCTTACGTCAGTTTCTTTCCATTCATCTGATTCTGGAGATAGTTGAACTCTACCATTCCAAGTAAATACATTGTATGGATTAACATTAATTGCAACAGAAGCATAAGGCTGTTTAGTGTGAATGACCTGACTATATGGTAGTGTCCAATTTGAACCAGTCTTTTGAGCTGTTCCTGCAATGCTAGGAGAAGTAATAAGATTTACATTTTTTGCTGGACATTCAGGTCTTAAAATACCATTTTCTTTATCAACAGACTCACTACATTCGGGGTGTGTCATATCAGCGATTGATTGATCTTTAAATGAATCTACAATAATACCATTTTTAAATCTGCTTAAACCAGCTCCATCAACCATATGAACATCAGCAGCTGATTGCTCAAGTAAAGAAAGTGATGTATAGTATTCTATATTTTTAATTCTTTTATCAAGCTTACCAATATCTTCCATTGTGTAACGCTTGTTGTCTTTCATTTCTGGAATAATATCAGCTAAGGTAAATCCATAAGGCTTAAGCTTTAATTGATATAGGGTAAGACCATCTTCTTTATCTTCAGGTGGCTGTGGATATTCAGATGGAACACCTTTAATTATTTCAAATTCGCCATCGCGTTTAATAATAAGCTTGTCGATTCTAGGAAGATAGTAATTAATATCAGCAACTAATGCATGACCTACTTTAGGAGCTCCAGATAAACTTGCTCCAGCACTAGTAAAGTTGTTAGCAACATCTGATTTTCTTGGTCTAAAGTCTATGCAATCTCTTAATTGTAAATTGCCAGCTGCTCCAGAAAAACTTGGAATGTTTACATAATCTGCAGTAGGATATGAATCAACACAGAAATAATCTCCAGCTCCATGAATATAATATTTAAATGTTACTACCATATCACCAGTTGGTAAAGGTGCAGTACCACCAATTTTAACAATCTTACCTTCATCATAGAAGTTATCTCTTTGACCATTGTCAAGAGTAAAGTTTGCTGTTTGATCTGTACCACCAAAATCAACAATAGAAACAATTTCAATAATATCAGCTTTGTTTAACTCATAAGAAGCTGCGCTACCATTGGTAACATTTATTGTTTCTACTTGAGTTGTATTAGTTTTAGTTTTTGGTGCAATTGTCTTTTTAATTGTAGCTACAACATTACAAACAACGCCATCAGAAATTCCAATAGCTGATGTATCATATGAAACTCCAGTAGTACCATTACCACCAGCACTTTTATTTCCAAGAACATTAGTTTTAACATCGCCTCCAACGGGAGCAATAATAATATCATTAACGTCTTCAAATAAACCAACTGAAGTTGTTATTGATAAAGTTCCAGATCCAGTTGTTGCTTGAAATAATCTTTTAATAGAGTACGTCGTATCTCGAGTTGGATCTGCTAATGTTTTAATAGCACTTTGTGGTAATTTAAATACTGCTGCGTTATGACCAACATCAAATCTTGTACCATCAGCTGCTGCAACCAAGTTACCAACAAAACCATATGTCGATTGTGATACGTTATCAACAGCGCTAAATGTGCCGGACGACATTACAATATCGAATAGGTATAGTCTTACATGATCCGAGAATGATTCCATTCCTCTTACACGAGCAGTACCAACTGAAGCGGCTGCAGCTTTTAAAGTAATTGGAGTAAAGTTTTCTAGATCTGGAACACCTTGTAATCCAGTTGTATCTAATTTAATATAGTTACCAACATTAATTTGCGTATTAGATTCATTATAGAATCCAGTAGCATCTGATCCTCTAGGCTTATCAATATCAATGTAAGTTGTTCCAACCTTATGGTTTCTATAACCTTGAACATACGCAGTGGATGGTTCAACACCTAACGCAATTTTATCAGCGCTTCCACCTTCAGCCGCCGTATATTTACCAAAGTTACCTGCCTCGTCATTTAAGTGTTCTAGAATTTCTAATTCAAATGGCTTAACGACATAATCACCAGACTCATCAAAGGTTCTTTGCGCAAGTCTTAACGATAGTCCAGTATCTTCAGTTTTATCAGTTTTATCAACGCCTATAGATCCATTTTGAATTGTTAGTAGCGTGATATATTTATCAATTGTTCTACTATCAATATTAATTGGTTGTTTAATTAAAGTTGTTAATATTTGATATCTGTTAGCACCTGGGGCAGAAGTGTTTGGAACTCCTTGAGCATTGTCAACTAACGTAGCATCGCTTGCCGAACTTACAAGATTTTCAGCAACTTGCAGTCCAACAATATAAGAAGGATTTGACGTGTACTTATCTAAAATAAGAGTAGATGAAGGTACATATGTAAAACATCCAGATATAAAATAAACACCTTCTGTTATAGAAACAGAAGAACCTTGACCTACTGGATCAGCAATAGTCGAAGCTGATCCAGTGCCTGTATCTGATCCGCCACCAACCATTCCATATTTTACTGGATCTGCATTTGATGTAAATACTTCGCCTGAAGCAAACTTTTCTACTGTATTATTTGTACCACCAGATTTTTGATATTTAATATAAAGAGTATCTGGATCTAATCCTTCTGCAACTACTGCTTGTAAAACTGTTGCTGTTACTTGGTTACCACTATTACCAGTACCAGTAATTGTACTTCCAACAAAGCTTTGTAACCCACCCGAAGTATATGCTACACTACTATAAGTAAATGAAGCTTCAACTTTGATATAGTCATATTCAATGTTAAGAGATAAGTCTCCATTTACAACTCGTGAACCATCTTTAAAAGCGTATTGTCCATGCCTATCAATCTGAGCCTGCAAGGCTGATTGCATTTGAGTAAGTTCTCTAGCTTGTACTGCAAATCCAGGACGAAACAAAATCCTATGATAGTTTTTAGCTTCATTGAAGTCGTCGTAATATGGCGAGACTGAATAGGTTTTTATAGATGTTGTAGTCATATTTTCTCTCTTTTAAACTAATATTTATATTAGAATTCGATGATGATTTTTATATCTTCAATTTGCGAAGCGGTTCTATCAATCGGGTTTCTGTTTTCTAAGAATATAACATCACCACTATGAACGTCAACTTCTGGATTAATTAGGAAATCATTAGAAGCTGGTTTTGGTGTTCCTTCAGCTCCTGATGTTGCTCCAGCAACAGTACTTCCAGTAACAAAATTACCATAACCAGTTTTAGAATTTTGTAGATAATGCACATAACCAGTTCCACTATCAACTTCAACTACAAACGCTTGTGCTAAGGTTGCGCCACTGCCTTGAGTGATTAGTTCATCAACAGTAAAAGAAGATGTTGTTGACGCAAAGCTAAGAGCTGGAGTTGCCTTTAGAGTAGCAGAAGTTGAAATAGTAGCAGTTCCAAAGTTAAATGGATTTTTTACTAATGTGATTTGTCTAAAGTCATTACCAGTTGTTAGGTCACCACCACCAGTTCCATCTAGTAATGTATTAACTGCCGAGAAGAAACCACCAAGTTCTTTAACTGGATTTGTTCCATGACCATTTTCAGGAGAGAGTACAGCCCGAGCCGAAGCATCAGAACCACCTCCACCAGAAATTACAATATGAGCAGTAGAATAATCAGTACCTTTTGCGGTAACTGTAATTTCTGTTACAGCACCACCAGAAATAGTAGCAGTAGCAGTAGCTCCTGTTCCAGATCCAGTAATATAGACATTAGGAGCTGATGTATAACCAGTACCACCCGAGCCAGCTGGTACTTCAATTCTTTCAATACCAGCTGCAGTTGTAGAATCCCTTGAAGCCTTTTGGTTTAAATACTGAGCATAATCACCTTCAGATAAAGCAACTTCAGCAGCAGCATCATCAGCAAATGATTCAACATTAATAGTTTTAACAGGCATATAAGAAGTTGTAAGGAATTTTTCTGCATCGGCGACGGCTACCGTATACATATATTTCCAAATATAACCATCAGATTCCGCTGTTGGAGCAGTCAATGTTTGTGTTGGTTCTTGAGTTGATCCAGTGCCAGGAGAGTATATAACCTTATATACTTTAAACTCTGATGTAATAACATAGAATGCTTTGTCAAACATATTAGGATCGTTTGAGTCCCATTCAACATAGCTAGTACCAGTAGTCCAAGTATGTCTTGGAACAACATGAGATACATCTGCAGCATTTAGCTTTTTAAGCGCAAAAATGTTTTCTCTAGCTTCTACAAGATCATCAATTGTATCGCTTGGGGTAAATGGTTCAGTATCTGTTGTGTCTGAAACTGAGTATGACCATGCATCTGTTTTACCAATTGCTACGAATACGCTTGAACCAGATACCGGTGTGTTAATATCGTCTTTGAAATTCTCTGCATTCAAAGTTCTGAATTTAGAAGTTACTATTGCCGTCATGATTATTTCCTATTAATTTGTGTGTACAAACGAGTTAACGTTATATTTATTTATATCACTTATCGAAGTACTTTGTAAATCTACACCGCCTAATACCTCTAAAGTTTCATTAAAATCGTAAAGCATATTATTGTTTAATATGTTTGTTTTTTGACTATAATAGTCATTTTCTGGTTGGGTTCTATATCCAGCTGAAACAACGGTTACTTCATTACCGCCCATAAATTTATCTGATGCTGGAGTAGTTTCTGTTATATTCCAGTTTTGGCCAGATGTAAGAACGCCCTTTTGTAAAAGCTTGCCATTATATAATTGCCTGGCTCTGACTGAAGCAACAGTTTGGACAGGGTTTATAACTTTATTAAATTGCGGATCAATACTAGTATGATTTAATTCTAAAATCCTAGTAACCTTTTGCACTTTAACTCTATCTTCATTCTTAGCTCTTGAAGCAATATAAACTCCAGGTGTTATAACATAACCAAATCCTGGATTAACAATTTCTGCTGATACTATTTTAGATGGAACTAATTGTACCTTTGCTGTTGCGTTACCAGCAATAGATATAGTAGGAACTTCAGTATATCCAGAACCAGGATTAATAATATTGATATGTGACACAGAACCATTTTCAATATAAGCAATAGCAGTTGCGCCAATACCATTTCCGCCAGATATAACAACTGTAGGTTGTGATGTGTATCCACTACCAATAGAATTCATTTCTATTCTATTAACACTAGTAGGTGCTAATATATATTTACCACTTGCTGTAATATTAGTTTCTAATGGTATGCCAAGATTATCTTTAGATGTTGGTTGATCAAATAATATTTCTGGTGGTATAGAATATTTTTTAGTTGTATCTGGAACAACATTAATACTAGCAATTTTAGATAAATTTGGATTTCCTGCAACATTAGCAAAGGCAGAAGAATAATTAGCTCCAGCATTTGTAACTGTGGCTCCATTAATTCTGCCTTTAGCATCAATAGTACATGTAACAACAGCTTGTGTTATTGTTTCACCAGTCCGTTCTACACCATTAATCACAATTGTAGGAGCACTTGTATAACCAAAACCAGTATCTGCTATTTCAACACCAGTTACTGTACCAGCATTTACGCCAGACTGTGGTACAACCAATGATAATCTTCCAGATCTATGAATATCTACATATGTAAATGGTAAATACTGTGAAGCAAACATTTCAACAAGTAACGCAATATCTTCAATACCTATAACACCAGGCTGTAAGTCTGGCATGGAAGATAATGTAAATCTATTTGTTCTTCCATAACCAAAATAGCTTTCACCTGTTAATTGATTATGTTTAGGACCACCAACATATCTTAATTCTCTTAGGAGTTTTTGATCATCTCCTAGCTCATCACGAGTAGCAAATAACTGAATTAAAATTTCAGCAAAGTATTTAAAACCTGCTGGGTGAACTAATCGATTATAGAAGAAATCCCACGATGATAAATTTTGACCAGTACGTATGAGATACGAGAATTTTTGATATCTTAAACTATCTTGAATTTTAATTGTATCAGACAAGAAACCTTTCTTATCTAAATAGATACCACCCTTTGGAAGAGCTGGATTTACTTCCCAATTACCTGATGATGGAATAAGAGTTTCATCCCATGGATATTCGACTTCAACTTCATCATCAAATAAAAGTCTAAAGAAAACTTCAATAGAATCTGATGAACCACGAATTTTATAATACTCTGTAATTGCTTTATAAAGATTTCTTTTATTAACTTGAATCGAACGAGGAATAACAGCAGCAATTTCTTTTTGTATAAGTTCTAGGTATTGAGATGATGTCCTATCAATATCCATAGACTCTTCAATCGTATTAAGAGCATATGAAGCGCCTGGGCCAGCCCAGTATTTAATTGGTGTTACAAGAGAAGCTTTTTGTGTATTATAAGAATCTAATCCTGTGACAGTGAATGTCTTACCAATAGCAGACCTCGTCGTAGCAAGAGACCCTGGAAGATTATTACCGTTTGTAATAAAAACATTGTTTTCATCCATTGCAAATGTAACAATAAATCCAGCACTATCAGTTAATGTAAGTACCGAGTTTGCTCCATCATCATCAGTAAAGAAATGATCGTTTTCATTCTTAGGATCATTAACTCTAAATACTGCTTTACCATCTAATACTATATCAGTGTATGTCTCTGTCTCTTGATATATAAACTCTTCTAAGTTCATATACGTATAATAAGCTTCTAATAATAGTTGTATACCACCAGAATTTTCTAGTATCTCAGATGGTATTAACTCTTCAGTTCTTAAGTTTTCTTTTGTTACCGCTTTGGAAGAAGCTCTAGATTCAATATACCCAGGTGAAGATATATCCGAAGAAAAATGAACATTATTAGGGTTATGAGTTCCAGCCATCTTATCTGAGCCTTGAAGTAGTTGTATAGTTAATCGTACCCGAAGAACCTGATACAGAAATTGTATCGACACTTGGAGTGATTTGTACTCTTAATGGATCAATAGCAATTAACTGATCTCTCTTTGGTGCTAAATCTAATGAATCCGGAGTAACTGTAACTCTAATTGTATTATTAGAATCATCATCAGGAACAAAGTTGTTTAAAATAATTGATCCAGCTGTCACATCAATAAGTCCAGCATCATTAATAACAGTTACATTCTCAGAGTTAATAACTTTGTAAACAATAACCTGTCTGTCTGTAGATCCACTAATAGGAATATCACCAAAGTATACTTCTTCACCACCATATTTCCACATTGTTGAAGAAATAATAAAGTTAGCAGAAGATCCTGACTTAAAGAATGGTGCTGTAAACTGCAAGTTAAAATTGTTATCCTGGCCAGACGCAAGTTTATTGGGAGTAATATTCATAAACATATATGGTCTTACATTACTATTTTGAATAGACGGATCAGCATTATCAATCGCTTTAAGTAATTGAGAATGTCTAAATACACCATCAAACTTATTAAGTTCATTAAAGTTATAATCAGATATAGTATCTCTCACAACAGCAGTTAATTCAACAGATGATCGATCTGTTAAGTTTGGATTATATTTAAATGCCACGTCTAATTCTAGATATGTAAAATTAGGATCAACAATAACTGGAGTAATAGATACAACACTCTTACCTTTAAGAATTGTATTGGTAATTTCGGTTTTTTCGTTTTGAGTTAATATCTCGTTAACAAGTGGTTTAATTGAAATATAAACAGCACCATAATCTGGTGGATTATTATCTTCGCCACCCCATGTAGAGATAGAATTAATATTAGTAAATTCTTTTTGAATAATTGCTCTATAATCATCAGAAGTTACAGCTCTATTCTGAGATGTAAATGTTAAAGGCGCGTTAAATCTTATAGATTCGTTTGTTTCTTTTGGTGTGCCGCCTTGAGCTTTAGATAATGTATTAACTGTAATATTTGCATATCCACTAATGTTATCTACCATTGTAAATACATTAGCACCATTTGAATCTTCACCATTTGTAAAGACATAGTCAAGAGTTACAATATTATTATTAAGCGGTTTCTTACCTGTAACACCATCGCCGAAATATACCTCAAAGTATTCATTCGAATTTTCTTGGAGATAAAAAACTCTACTTGATGAATTAACATTAAGTAAAGATTCAAACTGCGTATAGTTATCATAAGATGTAGATTGCTCATTAGCTTGAATAAGAACTCTTAATGTTGAAGTATCGGCGTCGTCATCAGATATTTGATACTTTTGATTTTCAATATCATTATCAACTCTATATAAAAGCTTCTTACGAGTTCCTTCTACAACTATTACATTATCAAATGTAAATGTATTACCATCGTCTGAAATAACAGCAGACTGCTCTTGAAGTACAACATATCTATAATTTCTACCATCAACTTGAGTGGTTAGCTTAGACCCACGAGGAAGAGTTAGCGTAGATGGAATAACACCAGACTCAGCAGAGACGTCTACTGTAATTGTAATAGTAGCTCGAGGTGCTAGAACTGAACGAGGTATATAACCTAAGAGCTTAGCACGAGTAACAATGTTACCACGTATCTGAGCTGAATCTAAAAACGCTTCGTTTAAAGCAAAGTGCGCGGTCATAGCATTATAATGTGTATTATAAGCTAATACATCTAAGAGTGAAGACAAACCCGATCCTTCAAAATCATGACTATTAAAAGCTGTTTGAGTCTTTAAATAGTTCTTAAGATTCTTTTTAATCTGATCGAAATCAAGTTCGGTTACATTTAAATTAGTTGCCATATCTTATTACCTTAAACGTTTTAGTACGATTTCTACTGTTTCTTGAGAATCGTATTCTTTGATTCTAAATTTAACAAGAATCCTATATGAATTATTATCTACTTCATCAACAATATTAATGAATATAAGTTCTACTCGTTGTTCACCATCAGTTATAGCTCTTGCTATATTTTCTTTTAAAGCTTGTTTTGTAATTTCATCAGCCGGTTCAAAGAGAAGAGCTCTCATATTAGCTCCAAGACCAAGAGCAAATGGTTTTTCATAAAAATTAGTTAAGAGTAAATTACGTACAGCATATTTAATAGCTCTATCATCCTTTAATGGTATAATATCATTACGTATTGGATGAAGAGTTAAGTTAAGATCAAGATCAGTCCAGGGCTTTAGTCGCGACGCAGACTGTACTCGCTTAAGATCGCCAATAATACCGCTTGGTTCAAGTATCTGACTGGATTTATCTGATAAATTTGTAGTAGACATATAACTATTTATACCTCTTCGGTAGCAAGATTAGCTTTTCTTCTTACAAGATATTGATTGCATGCAGTAGTAAAATCTTCAGCTTGACTAAATCTTGAATTATTATTTTTTACTAAACCATAAGTTTCACTACATATCTGACCTTCTTTTATAAAGTCCCATGTCGCATCTGGATATTTAGAACTAAGAGTTTTTTGAGCAAGCCTTAGTTCTTCTTTTGTTCTACTATGTTTCTTATACGTGTTATAGTCTCCACCTGCGGCTTCTATGACTTCAACAAAAAGTTCTTCCCATGTGCTATTATAAAAAAGTTGATTCTTTTTCTTTGATCCAAATCCACTAAAGATACTTCCAGCTTTAGGTCCAGCTGCAATATACTTAACGCTATTTCTCATAGCTGTAGATAACAATTTTCTATTTAATTCTTCTAAGTCTTTAACTATTACAGGAGTAGGTTCAGGAGCAACAGGAGGTTCTTCAGGTACCTTAGGTTCGCTTGGTTCTTCTTTTACTGTACCATCATCTTTAA
>Ga0208303_1000117_pt1 | contig 32745 bp, 41 predicted proteins | sample CB_VirMetaG_2_FD_184537 | JGI IMG/M metagenome (GOLD analysis project Ga0208303, IMG submission 184537) | Freshwater to marine saline gradient viral communities from Chesapeake Bay - CB_1504_2 Viral MetaG (SPAdes) (version 4) | ecosystem: Environmental > Aquatic > Marine > Coastal | place: USA... | reverse complement strand
AGAAAATGTTGCTGGACACATCTCTATGGGCCTCGACGAGGTGCTATCTGACTTGGAAGCCGAAGGATACCAAGCAAGGTGCTTTGTTATTCCGGCTGTCGCCGCAGATGCCTACCACCGCAGAGACAGATGCTGGATTGTGGGCTACTCCGAACTCAATGGATCATCTGCCGCAGCGGTCAGAGGAGGGCCTCAAGAAGATGGCGGAAGGTCATCGAAAGGGCAGGGCGTTGCCGAGCAATCTGCGCGAGCAGGTAGACCCAGAGACGGTCAGAAAGTGGCAACAGGCGCAAGAACCGAAACTATGGGCGATGCCAACGAAAGCGATAGCAAAGGGGTCAACAGCAGGAAACCCGAACCGTCCGAACAAGGGGGGCGGCAGGGACTTGCGTCAGGACGTGAAGATGTACCCAACGCCGACAGCCAACGACTTCAAGGGGTCGGGCAGAAACGAGACAATGAGGGATCGGCTGGATTATGCGGTGGAGAAGCCAGATGGGAAAAGAGTTTCTGGGAGCCTGAACCCGCAGTGGGTCGAGTGGCTAATGGGATACCCGGTCGGGTACACCGACTTAGACAGCTAGGCAATAGCATCGTGCCGCAAGTGGCGGCGCGGATATTGTGGGCTATTAAGGAGGCGCACAATGGCTAGGCCAATGTATGAGACACAGTTCGACCGCAAAAAAGAACAGGCTCTGGCTGACGCTTTTGCTGAACACGGTTATGAATTTTACAAGCTGCCAATACAATATCGCCTCGATTTTGTGGTGTTTAAAGACAACGAGGCCAAGGCATTTATCGAGGTGAAGCATCGCAACGTGCAGCTGTTTCAGTACGACACGGCGATGATTAGCCTGTCAAAAGTAATACAAGCGCGGCTGCTGACGCAGCACACCGGCTTGCCAGCGTATTTGCTGAACGTATATAAGGATAACATCGCCCGGTTTGATTTCGCGGGCGATTACACATTGGGGAAGGGCGGAAGGTTTGATCGTGGCGACAGCCAAGACGCGGATATCTGTGCCTATTTCCCGATCCAAGCCGCATTGGTTTTGCGGTAGTTCTAAAGTTTAGGAGTTAAAAATGGCTTTAGGTTTTACAGAGACTAGCAGTTCCGGTAGTGGGGATTTTCTGCCTATTATGAAATTCAGTGCAAAGGATGGTTCGTTTGTGCGCCAAGACCGGCACCAAACATCCGAGGGAACTTGGGAAAAGAGCGAAACCGAAATGGAATTGCCCTTCAAGGTGGTGATGGATATGGATAAGATTGAGGTTGGCTTCATCGCCTTCACTCAGACTGGCCCCGACTTTCGTTTCGTCCAAGTGGGCGAGCCAATGCCGGTCAAGCCAAGCGACGAACACAAGGAAGGCTTCCGCATCCGCATGTACAACAAGGAAATCGGCCTGCGTGAGATGAGTAGCAGCAGCAAGATCGTGCGTAATCAGATGAACGATCTGCATGATGCCTACTTGTCTGGCAAAGCCGACAATCCCGGCAAGGTGCCAGTGGTTGAGATCACCGGCAGCGACCGCATCCAGATCGAAACCAAGGCGCAAGGAACGCAGACGTTCCGCTCGCCAAAGTGGTCGATTGCTGGTTGGGTTGATCGCCCGGCTGGATTAGATAAGGCAGAACCTGCCCCAGAACCCACCCCAACAGTCGCACCGGCTGCTGTTGTCCCTGCATCAGTCGAGGGCGCTGACTTGTTTTAGCGGTGGTAGTGACCGGCGGCAGGGTTTTTTCTCCCCCCTAGCCGCCGGTCATGTCTCAGGGACAAAGGGGGATAGGGATAATAAGATGACAAATATTGCAGCATATATAGAGCAGGTCGCCATCCATTATTGGGGTGAGCCGACTAGCAGGCGCGGTACTGAGATCCGCTGGGGCAACCACGGCAGCAAATCAGTTGACACGCGCAAAGGCGTTTGGACAGATTTCGAGACTGGCGCTGCGGGCGGGGTGGTTGACCTTGTGCGCGCCAACGAACCAGCGTCTATCAACGGCAACATTCCTGACGTGCTTGAAAGAAAATTCGGCATCAGCAAGCAGCAGCAAAAGAGCCTGCCAGTGACGCCGAACATGTCTCGCGCTTATGATTATTATGACAGCGACGGCGTGTTGGCTTATCAGGTGCTGCGTTTCGACAACCCCAAAACATTTAGACAAAGACGCCCAGATGACCGGGGTGGCTGGATCAATAGCATCAAAGACATTGACCCGCTGCCATACAACCTACCGGCAATCATGCAAAACCCACAAGCGCCAGTATTTATTGTTGAGGGCGAGAAATGCGCCGATGCACTGATTGAGCTTGGCCTGATCGCTACGACCAACAGCGGCGGCTCAAAGAATTGGAAGCCGGAACTGGCGCAGTATTTCGCTGATCGCAATGTCGTGGTGCTGCCCGACAACGATGAGGCCGGGCAAGCACACGCCGACACAGTGATTGCGGCTTTGCACGGCACATCTGGCAAGATCAAGCGATTAGATTTGCCCGGCTTGCCACCCAAAGGCGATGTAGTGGATTGGCTGGCGGCAGGCAACGCCAAGAAAACGCTGCTTGACCTAGCGCGTCAAGCGCCAGTGGTTGAAGTAGCGCCAGAGCCGAAGCCTGACATTTATCCGCTGTATGATGAGCATTACCTGATGACGATGCCGCCAGTCGAGTGGATGATTGACGGTGTACTTACCAAGCACGGCTTCAGCGTCATGTATGGCGCACCCGGCACCGGCAAGAGCTTCATAGCTATTGATATGGCATTGTGTATGTCGCACGGCTTGGCGTGGCACGGCAGGCAAACAAAGCAAGGCGTTGTGCTATACATAGCCGGTGAGGGCGTTGGCGGCCTTGGTAAGCGCGTAAAGGCGTGGAAGCTGCACAATAAAGTCGAGGATACCGGCCTGTTGCGCGTATTGCCTATGGCTGTTGATATGATGGATGAAGAGAGCATCGACAAGCTGCTGCGCACTATTGACAGTCTCAATGAGGATTTTAGCTGCTTGGTTATTGACACTGTGGCTCGCAGCATGACCGGCGAGGAAAACAGCGCAACAGATATGAGCGCGTTCATCAGGGGCTGCGACGCAGTGAAGCATCACACCGGCTGCGGCTTGCTGGCAATACACCACGCGGGCAAGGACGCCAGCCGGGGCATCAACTCTATGCGCGGTAGCTCGGCACTAGCTGGCGCTGCCGACACCGTGTTGTCGGTTGGCAAAGCTGAAAACATCGTGGCGCTCGGTATGGAAAAGCAAAAAGATGCCGAGCCAATGGACAAGATCACGTTTGAAATGACGCCAGTGGCGCTGCTGGATGACAGCAGTGTCGTAATGAAACCCATAGAGGCACAGGGCGCGACCAAGAAGCAAGACCTGTCAGCGCGGCAATATCATGCCTTCCAATCGCTGCAAAATACACTGATAAAGCTGGTCGTTGATACCTTGTCAGTTGATCAATGGCACGAGGCGCATAGGTCGAAATCACCCGATTTAACTAGCGCACAACGCAAAGATGCGCGTCAGGGACTGCAAGATAAGGGTGTGGTGACGGTGCATGAGGGTAAAGTGTGGATTAACAAAGAGATAGCGGGAAATGTGGGGTGACCATCCCACACTCATCGCACATCTGTCGCAGGGTGGGGCGGGTGCGATGATCCCTAGGGATCGCACCCTACCATCGCACCCCACCCAAAGGAGGGTAAATTGAAGGGAAAAATAAGTAAGCCAAGCAAGCAACACTATGCGCCTAGTCAAATGGCGATGAGGCGGATGCAGGATGCGCTGCATGAATATGATCGAGCCGCAACAGCAATGGAAGCGAAGTGGGGTGTAGATAGATTACCGTGGCTGGTTGAGCAGGGATTGCGTGGTAGATTTGAAGCGCAGATGGATCTGTTGAATAAGGCCATTGAGGATCAGCACGATGTTGAGCATCAGGTGTCGGTGACATTGCGGGGATTGGCTGCGCTTGAGCAAGCTGCTATCGCTGCCGGGCATAAGCCGCTGACTGGTGAGTATTGGGAAGCAGCAATGGATGATGGCAAGGTGCTGGCAATTACGCGCAGTAACTATGAGGCGGGCAAGGTGGCGAAAGAAAACCGCGAGATGGTGGTCTACAGCATTGATGAGATCGCAGCTATCGTGTCAGGCTGGCGTAAGGACAAGGCCGGGCAAGTGGCAGAAATGGCGAAAGAGATGTTCCCCGGCGCTGCTGTTGAGAAGGTAAGAACAAGAACTGAAAAGGAACTGAATGATGAAATCCCTTTCTGAAAACAAGCGACCGTGGTCTGTGGTGCCAATGCGTTGCTTTAGCGACAGGCAGCTTAACGAAACCGACCTGCGTGTGCTTGGTGCTTTGTGTGGCTTTACAAACCGACACGGTGTGTGCTGGCCGTCTATGGATACGCTGATGAGTGTTAGCAGTATGAAGAGCCGCACGTCGGTGCATCAGAGTGTTAAGAAGCTCAAGAAACTGAAGTATGTGCGTCAACTAAACCCAAAGGATTACCAAGAGACAATGACAGGATGGAAGAGCAACAGGTATCAAGTTTTGTGGGATGGTGACGAAGCGTTGCCCAGATGGGAAGATGTACAGTCTGCCAAGCCATTGCAGTTACGCAGTGATGCAGACGATGAACCTAAAGAGATAGGGGGTCTGGGGGATGTAGACTTATACACTCACACACCCGACGACCCAGCCGCCGAGGCGATAGCTCACACATATCTGAGCGCGGTGCAGCAGGCGACAGGTCAGGTCAGGATGTATGACAACGAGATAGCACACGCCCGGCGGCTGGCGCTCGCTGGCTTCACTGCGGCCGACGTGCGGGCAGCAACCCTCAACACTTGTGACGCTGCGCTTGAGCGGCGGGCAGGGGTGCCATCGCTCTACGACGTTGCAGAGGCTATGCTATGATGTACCGCGCAGCAAACGTTGGTTTGTCGGTGTACAGCGCAGAAAAAAACGATCCTGCCGCCGCGCAAAAATCGACCCCTTGCCCCCCGCCATCGCCCACTGCGATAGGGGGGTGTCACACAAAATTTTCGCCCCAAACGCGCAAACCGTGCCGCGCTTGCGATGCTGGCTGGATACGTCAGCCGGACGGCTATGGTTGCGTCGAATGGACATCGTGCTATTCTTGTGGGGGAACAGGAGAGGCCGATGATATATGAGGGCGACGGCTCATTTGAGCGAAAGTTGAACAACCAACAATGCCCACGCTGTCGTAGCGCGATTGTATTGCGGCGTGACGACGCGCAGAAAAGGGAATATGATTGCAGCGTATGTAATTTAAAGATTATTGATGTAAAAAGGGATGACGAAAGATGAACAGATACGAGTTATTGGATGCGGCCAAGGATACTGTGGCGGATCGCGGCGAGGATTACGGCAGCATTTGGGAGAACCACGAGCGCATTGCTATTATTTGGACGGCGCTCATTGGCATACAGATTGAGCCGGAGCATGTAGCTATGATGATGGCCGGGGTGAAGTTAGCTAGGTTAGCGGCGACGCCCGATCATCAGGATAGCTGGGTGGATCTGGCTGGCTATGCCGCAACAGGATCGGAGTGTTTGCATGTCAGGCAAAACAACGCCAACGATTAGACAGCAGCGGGCGGCGCTGGCTGCGTCTGACGAAGATCGGCGCGAGGCGGTGGTGCAAGAGTTAGAGGCGATTGGCGCGGGCGAGGCGACTGACGTTGTTCAGTGGGATGATATGGGTCGGGTGACGTTAACGCCGAGTGATCAATTGTCGGATCGCGCCCGCCGGGCGGTGAAAAAGGTTAAGGTTACGCCCAATCAGTTTGGCAATCAGATTGAGGTTGAGATGTACGATAAGTTGTCGGCGTTGAGGCTATTGGCGAAGCATCGCGGGTTATTAGAGCCTAATGCGAATGATCAGAAGCCAAGTATGATTGGCATTAACATTACTGGGCCGACGGCGAAGATCGTCGAGATCGAGGGTGATGATGGGTAAGGTCATTGATATGAAGGATTACATCAGCGTCCGTTTTTTTAAGCAGGATATATTGTGTGGATATTGTGAGCAGTTGACGCGAGGCCGGGTATATGATGGCGGTGAGGCTATTGTTTGTTCGGTATGCAGTGGGCCTATGCTTGAGTTGAGCAGTGATGATTATGCTGGCGAGTCCACTATTATTTTTGAACCAGAGGATTATGATGGCGCGAGCTAGAGCAGCAACAGACAGATCACCCCGGCGTCGCAAGCAGCCAACGACTGAGGCTTTGGCGGGGTTGAGTTTAGATTTTTCGGAAAGTCCAACAGTATGGGAATTTTTGCAAGACGACAGTTTCGTGCGTGGATTGATGGGGCCGGTGGGATCTGGCAAAACATTCGGTTCGTTAGCGGAAGTGATGTTGAGGGCGGTGAAACAGGAGCCATCGCCGATAGATGGGATCAGATATACTCGGTTTGCAGTTATAAGGAACAGCTACCCAGAGCTACGCACGACCACGATTAAGACGTGGCAGGAGTTATTTCCTGAGAATGTTTGGGGGCCGATGCGCTGGTCGCCGCCTATTACACATCACATCAAGCTGCCGCCGCGTGATGGCGCGGCTGGGCTTGATTGTGAGGTGATCTTTTTGGCGCTGGATCAGCCTCGCGACGTGCGGAAATTGTTGTCGTTAGAGTTGACCGGCGGTTTTATTGATGAGGCGCGAGAGTTGCCAAAGGCTGTGGTTGATGGCTTGACATCGCGTGTTGGTCGTTTCCCGACTAGGGCGAATGGCGGTTGTACTTGGCGCGGCGTGTGGATGAGTACCAACCCGATGGATAGTGATCACTGGTGGCATCAGTTAGCCGAGAAAAATCCTATTCGCGGAAAGTATCCTTGGAAGTTTTACAAACAGCCCGGCGGTGTAGTTGAGGGAACGAAAGAGCATGAGGATGCTATATTCTCGGCTGATAAATATTGGATCAACAACCCGAAGGCCGAGAACGTAAATAATTTACCGCCCGGTTATTACGAACAGCAGTTAGCGGGCAAAAGCATTGACTGGATCCAGTGTTACGCTGGGGCGCAGTATGTTTATGTGCAGGACGGCAAGCCGGTCTGGCATGAGTTTGTTGATAGCATGATGTCGGCTGACGTTCACATTGAGCCGGGTTGGCCGGTGCATATTGGGCTTGACTTTGGTTTGACGCCTGCGGCTGTCTTTGGGCAGAAGATGCAGAATGGCCGGTGGCACGTTGTGCATGAGCTAGTGGCGTTTGATATGGGTCTGGAAAGGTTTTGCCATCATTTGATGGCTGACATACAACAGCACTTTCCAAAATCAGATGTATTGATCTGGGGTGATCCGGCTGGTGTAAAACGTGATGAGATTTTTGAGGTGACGGCGTTTGAGCATTTACGCACGATGAACCTTCACGCTAGGCCAACCAGCACCAACGACTTTATGGTGCGGCGCGAGGCCGGTGCTATGCCGATGAACAGGTTGATTGATGGTAAGCCGGGTCTGCTGGTTAATCGCTCTTGTGTCAAGACGCGCAAATCTTTGGCTGGTGGTTATCATTTTAAACGTATGGCGGTGGGTGCGGGTCAGGAACGGTTCCGCGATGTGCCTAATAAAAACCAGCACTCGCACGTTGGTGATGCGTTTGGGTATTTGATGCTGGGGGCTGGTGAGGTGCGCAGTATTACACGCAACAGCCAGTTTAGTAATCAGTTTAAACAAGCCACTGCTAATATGGATTTTAATGTCTTTTAACTGGCGTCAAGACTTATCTAGCAATCAAGCTGTTACTATTGTGCCTTTTCATTGGGGTCACGCAATGCTGGCAGAATTAAGGCCGATGGATAAGGAAAATTTTGACACTATCCCTAATTATATTGAGTTGTTGAAAGAATATGGTCACGACGATTTATCTTGCACGGCGATGGTAGACGGCAAGGTCGCTTGCTGTTTTGGAGTTTTTAAACATTGGCCGGGTGTGGCAGAGGGTTGGATGATGACGACTGATAAGGTTGCAACAAATCCTATATCGCTTACGAGGGGTGCTATTAGATATTTCGATAAGATTGCTATAATACTTAAATTAAAAAGATTACAGCTTACTGTAGACTGCAATAATTCGTTTGCAATCAACTGGGCAAATGCGTTAAAATTCACACCAGAGGGCGTGTTGAAACAATACGGCCCAACCGGCAATGATTATGTGATGTATGCGAGGTATTTTTAATGGGTAGTCTTTTTGGTAGATCGAAAGCTCCGGCGCCCGATCCAGAGTTGAAGGCAGCGCAAGAGCGTCAACAGCAGCGCCTTGATGCGCAAGAACAGCAAAAAATGGCCGCAATTGCAGCGCGTAAACAAGCGCGTATGGTGGGTGGCAAGCGTATGTTGTTGTCTGCTGATCGTCCAGATGCAGAACTTGGGATTACCAAAACAACACTTGGATCATAAGGAAAAAGCTATGAATAAGAAAAAAGGCAAAGGCAAGGGTTACGGTAAGTAATGCCAGAAAAAAAAGAAGTCTGGGATAAGAAACGCCCAAAGGGTTTGGGGAAATCTAAACCTTTATCGTCAGCAAAAAAACGTTCTGCAATGAGAGCGGCTAAAAAAGCTGGCCGCCCTTATCCAAATCTCATTGACAACATGAGGGCAGCGCGTGACTAAGAAGGCACATCAGGCTCCGGGTGGTGGCTTGAATGAAGCTGGTCGCAGACATCACGAAGCTAAAGACGGCGGCGACCTAAAGCGCCCGGTTAAGACTGGCACTGGCCCGCGCCGCGTTTCTTTTGCTGGCAGGTTCGGCGGTATGGCTGGCCCTGAGAAAAAGCCGGATGGCTCGCCCACTAGATTAAAAAAGGCACTGAGCGCGTGGGGCTTTGGGTCAAAGCAAGCTGCCAGAAATTTTGCGAAGAGGCACAGAAAAAATGCGTAGTGTTGAGGAAATCCTAAAACGTCACGATATTGCGCAGCGCCGCAAAGACAATTGGCGGCAGATCTACGAAGATTGTTATGAATTTGGCTTGCCTCAACGCAATCTTTACGATGGTTATTATGAGGGCGGTGGATCTCCGGGGCAGAATAAAATGGCCCGCGTGTTTGACAGTACCGCGATTAATGCCACTCAGCGTTTTGCCAATCGCATCCAGTCGGGCTTGTTCCCGCCCTATGCGCCGTGGTGCCGGTTAGAGCCGGGGCCAGAAATCCCAGAAGATCGGCAGATTGAGGCGCAGATGGCGCTGGATATGTACAGCGACACAATGTTTAGCGTTCTGCGCCAGTCTAATTTTGATTTGGCTATGGGTGAGTTTTTGCTAGATCTGGCAGTTGGCACGGCCTGCATGTTAGTGCAGCCCGGCGACGAGCTAACGCCGATCCGCTTTACTGCAGTGCCGCAATATCTAGTCGCAATCGAAGAGGGCGCACACGGCAAGGTTGATAATGTTTACCGCCGTATGCGGATGAAGGGCGAAGCGATTATCCAGCATTGGCCTGACGCAGAAATCCCAGAGCGTATGCAGCGCATGATTGACGAAAAGCCAACCGAAGAGATTGAGCTTATTGAGGCAACGCTATACGAGCCTGAGATGGGTGAGTTTTGCTATCACGTTATTTGGCCCGAGGGTAAGGCTGAGTTATTAAAGCGCTACATGAAATCGTCTCCTTGGATTGTGGCGCGTTATATGAAAGTGTCGGGTGAGGTTTATGGCCGTGGGCCGCTAGTTACCGCTATCCCAGACATCAAGACACTAAACAAAACGCTAGAGCTATTGCTTAAAAATGCCAGCCTGTCGATTGCCGGTGTTTATACCGCCGCCGATGACGGCGTTCTAAACCCGCAGGCAATCCGCATTGCGCCGGGTGCTATTATCCCAGTGGCGCGCAATGGCGGGCCGCAGGGCGAGAGCTTGCGCATGTTGCCGCGCTCCGGCGACTTTAACGTGTCGCAGATTATCATTAACGATTTGCGCATGAATGTTAAAAAGATTTTGCTTGATGACACGCTGCCGCCGGACAATATGAGCGCAAGGTCTGCGACAGAGATTGCAGAACGCATGAAAGAGTTGGCGCAGAACCTTGGATCTGCCTTTGGTCGCTTGATTACTGAGACAATGGTGCCGCTGGTTGGCCGTATCCTTTATGTGATGGATGAGCGCGGTTTGATTGAGATGCCTTTGCGCGTCAATGGCCTTGAGGTTAAAGTAACCCCGGTCAGCCCGATTGCGCAGGCTCAGAATATGGGGGATATCGAGAAGATTATGCAGTGGGTGCAGATGTCAACGGCTCTTGGGCCAGAGGGTCAGATGGCGGTCAAGACTGGCAGCATTGCAGATTATGTTGCCGACAAGCTAGGCGTCCCAGCAGAATTACGCACCACGCCTGCTGAACGTCAGCAAATTATGGAGCAAGCAATGCAAGCCGCACAAATGGCGGCGCAGGCAGAGGCGGGTGTAGAGCCACAAGGTGAGGCACCCACAGAAGGGATGATCTAATGAACACCGACGGTTGGGACAGTTTACAAAGTATAAATCCAGATATCGCAGAAAAGCAGCAGGTTGATAAAGATGATATTGACCGGCTGTATCTGCGTGTATTCGCCAGTGATGATGGGGCTAAGTTGCTCACCCATCTACGATCACTGACAATAGAGCAGCCAACGTGGTATCCCGGCGAAGAGGCCAGCCACGGCTATGCTCGCGAAGGCCAAAATAGTTTGGTCAGAGAAATCGAGCGACGCATGAAAAGGGCTAGAAACCTATGAATGAAACTGAGGGTCTGTTGGCCGAAGCTCAAGTTGAGAGCGACGATAACCAACAGCAAACAGAAGAGGCAATCTCACACGTTAAACCTGACGGCGAGACTGTTTCTAGCGACGCAGTAGCGTCAGAGGAAGCAACCGAAAAACCTGAGTGGTTGCCAGAAAAATTCAATAGCGGTGAAGATCTGGCAAAGGCTTATTCTGAGTTGCAAAAAAAGTTTTCTCAGGGCAAGCACAAAGCACCAGAGCAATACGATGAGAGCGTATTTGCCGATGCCGGTATTCCAGAAGATGATGAGCTTTACAGCACTTACAAAAACTGGGCTAAAGAAAACGGCATTAGTCAATCGGCTTTTGATGAGCTAGCCGGAAAGTTTATTTCTATGGCTGGCGAGGAAACAGCCGCCGCAGAAGTTTCATACAAAGAAGAATATGAAAAACTGGGCAACAATGCTGATGCTGTGATTAAGTCAATGACTGACTGGGCATCTAGCCTAGTGCGCAAGGGTGTTTGGTCGCAGGATGATTTTGATGAGTTCAAGATTATGGGTGGTACAGCCCAAGGCCTAAGAGCTTTGCAGAAAGTGCGCAGCTATTACGGCGACAAACAAATCCCGGTAGATGTTGCGCCGATGGCCGGTGCGCCGTCTAAAGAAGAATTGATGGCAATGGTCGGAAAGCCAGAATATCAGACAGATCCAGCCTATCGAATAAAGGTTGAGAAAATGTTTGAACAAGCGTTTGGCAACGACGATTACGCACCAATTTAAACCAGTGACGGCGGTTGTTTACAATTGCCGTCATTATATATATAATCCCTATTGACAGACAATCACACCTGACCTGTCGCAAACGCTTGGGGGCGTAGCGTATATGCCCAAGCCGCAGCCCGGAAAGGATACCTGCTAGGCGCTAATCGTGTTTTAACTTTTACAAAGGAATAGGAAAATGGCTGTAGGCATTTCCAACGCTTTTGTGCAGTTGTTCGATGCGGAAGTGAAGCAGGCCTATCAAGCATCACGTGCTTTGGCTGGCGTTACTCGCGAAAGAACAAGTGTCGAAGGCAATCAGGTGAAGTTCCCGAAAATCGGGAAAGGCACCGCAACAGTCCGCGTACCGCAGACTGACGTTACCCCTCTCAACGTGACTTACTCGCAAGTCACAGCAACAATGTCCGACTATATCGCTGCTGAATACAGCGACATTTTCTCACAGCAGAAGGTCAATTTCGACGAGAGACGTGAGCTTGTCGCTGTTGTGGGGGCTGCTATCGGGCGTCGTATGGATCAGCTTGTCATTGATGCGCTCAATGCAGCTTCCTCACCATCGACTGTGGCAACATCTGTTGGTGGCGCAGGCACAAACATGAACCTTGCAAAGCTGCTTGCAGCTAAAAAGGCTCTGGATGTGAAGAACGTACCGGCAGAAGGTCGTTGCATGATCATTCACGCAAACGGCTTGTCAGCATTGCTGGACGAGACTGAACTGACCAGCAGCGATTTCGCTACTGTCAAGGCTCTCTCAACTGGCGAGATCGACACCTTCCTTGGCTTTAAATTCATCACACTAGGTGATCGTGATGAAGGTGGCCTGCCTCTCCCATCAACCCGCACTTGCTTTGCGTTCCATCGCGATGCAATCGGTATGGGTATCGGCATGAACCAAAAGTCTGAAATCAACTACGTTCCTGAGAAAACGTCGTTCCTAGTTTCTTCAATGTTCTCCGCTGGTGCGGTTGCCATTGATGACGATGGTATCGTCAAAATCTCAGCGACTGAATAGAAAGGAGTTTAGAAAATGGCTTTCTCTTCAGCAGGATGGAACGTGATTGGCGCAGCTAAAAAAGGCAACGCGCCAAGCATGTACACTTACACATCAGCAGACGCAATTGCGACTGTGAACACAGCCGGATACTTCAACGACCTGTCAGACACAGTGGCAGTCGGTGATGTGATCTTTGTTCACGACAGCGCGACCCCAACAATGTCAATCGTTGTTGTTCTGTCAAACGCATCTGGTGTTGTTGACGTATCAGACGGCACGGCTGTATCAGTCGCTGACGCAGACTAACCTAAGTGGGGCCGGGCAACCGGCCCCCTTTCCCTATTTTGGAGTGGCGCAATGGCGGCTGGTGATACCAAACTATCAATTTGTTCTGATGCTTTGATTATGCTGGGCGCTGCGCCTTTATCATCATTTGCCACTGGCACCGACGAGGCGCAGGTGGCTGATCGTCTTTATGACGATGTGCGCGACACGCTTTTGATGCAATATGCCTATTCTTGGTCTGTGCAAAAAGTTAAAATAGCGCAGCTTGCCAGCACACCAATCAATGAATGGAAATACACTTACGCGCTACCCGGCGACATGCTTGGCAATCCAAAGGCTGTATTTAACACAAGCTCGGTTGGCTCGCGTCCTGTCAGAGATTTTGAAATCTACAACCTTGGCTTATACACAAATTACGAAGAGGTTTGGATTGACTACCAATTCCGGCCAGAGCCTGCCATATTCCCGCCTTACTTTGTGCGGCTGTTGAAGATGGCATTGGCTGCGGAGTTTGCCGAGCCAATCACAGACCAAATCACTAAGGCTGAGTATTATCACGGCAAGGCTTATGGCTCGCAGTCTGAAAATATGCGCGGCGGTTTAGTTCGCGTTGCAATGAATATTGACGGCGCTGACCGCCCGGCACAAACAATACAAGAGTTCCCGCTTTCAGACATAAGGTTCTAATATGAGCCGGATCATCCAGATACAAAATGATTTTACCGCTGGGGAACTAGACCCAAAACTAAGAGCGCGTAACGATATAGCCCAATATAAATCTGGCCTCAGTACCGCTCGCAATGTCACTGTGCAGCCGCAGGGCGGCGCAAAAAGACGTGATGGCAGCAAGTTTATTACGCAGCTAGATAGCGGCGCTGCTAATGCAGTGCGGATGGTGGGTTTTGAGTTTAGTGTCTCAGACAGCTATATGCTGGTGTTCACGCCCGGCAAAATGTATGTATTTAAAGATGGCGCTTTAATTACCAACATTAATGGCAGCGGTAATGATTTTTTAACTGTCGCCAGCTTAACTGCCGCAATTCTGCCCGAAATGAATTGGGTGCAATCAGCCGACACTGTTATTGTCGTGCATGAAGATTTGACGCCAATTAAAATTGTGCGTGGTGCGACTGATAGCGACTGGACTGCCAGCGTTATTACTTTTAACTTTATTCCTAAATATGCTTACACACTTAATATTAACACCCCACAGTTTACCATTACGCCCAGTGCGACCAACGGCAACATTACAATTACAGCGTCAGCCGTAACGACAGACAATGGAACCGCACAAGCTGGCACAAGTAACACTATTACCTTGAAAGCCGCGACTAGCTACACTAGCGATGACCAGTGCAATGGGTTGTCGTTGCATTTGACTGCTGGCACTGGGTCTGGACAACATCGACACATATCTGACTATGATGCCACCACAAAAATAGCGACAGTGTTTCCGGCGTTTACTACAGCGCCAGATAACACGACACAATATTCAATAAAAGCATTTGGCGCTGATAGTGTTGATGAATACTTTAATGCTGCAAATGGTTTTGGCCGGGCGCGTATAACAGAATATGTAAGCGACACATCTGTAAAGGCATATGTTGAAGTGCCATTTTTTGACACAAGTGCTTTGGTGTCAGGTGATTGGGAGCTTGAATATGGCTATGAGGATGTGTGGTCTGCGGCTAGAGGCTACCCACGGTCAGTCACTTTTCACGAGGGGCGTTTGTATTTCGGCGGCACTAAAAGCAGGCCGTCTACATTGTTCGGGTCTAGGGTAGCAGACTTTTTTAATTTTAACCCCGGCGAAGCTCTTGATGATGCGGCTGTTAGCGCCACCTTGGATACTGGTACATTTAACGCTATTATTGATATTTTCTCAGGCAGAAACCTGCAAGTGTTTACCAGTGGTGCTGAGTTCTTTGTGCCGCAGTCGCTTGACGCACCTATTACGCCGAGCAATTTAATTGTAAAACAGCAGACTGCTTTTGGCATGAAGCCGGGCATCCGCTTGCAAAACGTAGATGGCTCGACCTTGTTTATCCAGCGTCAGGGCAAGGCGCTACAAGAGTTCTTGTTTAGTGACGCAGTGCAAGCTTACACATCTTCTAAAATTTCTTTGCTGTCATCGCATTTGTTAAAGAACCCAGAAGAGATGGCGGTGCGCGTTGCAACGTCAACAGATGAGGGTGATCGGCTAATGATCGTCAATGGCGATGATGGCACGATTGCTTGCTATACTTTGTTGCGCAGTCAGAACGTAATTGCTCCAGCCGAGTGGACGACAGACGGTGAGTATATAAATATCGGCGTTGACGTTGATGACATTTACACTGTGGTCAAACGTACTGTAAATGGCGCAGATGTTTATTATGTTGAGTTATTCGACACTGACGTTTTAGTTGACTGCGCTCTGACTGGCGGCGCTGCTAGCTCAGTAAACGTGACACATCTTGAGGGCAAGACCGTTGACATTATTCGCGATGGGGTAAATGAACCAGCGCAAGTTGTCCCGGCGTCACCCTTTACTGTGACATTTGCCCGGCCAGCCACTGCTACCCATCAGGTTGGTTTAGATTTTGCTCTTGAGATTAAAACTCTGCCAGTTGAGCCTAAACTTGCCAGCGGGTCTCTCAAGGGATTTAAGAAGCGCATATTTGAAGTAAACGCTGAATTGTTTGCCACGCAGTCACTAACTATTGACGGCAAATCTGTGGCGTTCAGAAATTTTGGCGCAAATGTTCTTGACAGTTCAGTGCAGGAGTTTACTGGGCTAAAGACATTGGGCGGCATTTTAGGGTATACTTACGATGGTCAAATCACAATCGGTCAGGACGTGCCACTAAAAATGACACTGCTTGGCTTAGATTACAAAGTTAGTGTAGGTCAATAATATGGGTATGGTATCGACAGTATTTTCGGCTTTTATGCAAATTCAAGCTGGCGCTGCGGCTGCACGAGGTTACGAGCAGCAAGCCACTATGCAGCGTATGCAGGCCAAGACCGATGAGCTTAGATATAGAGAGCAGGGGGTGGCTGTTCTTGACAACATTTTGCGCACACAAGCGTCTATTACTGCTAGGGCTGCGGCTGGTGGCATTGACCCATTCAGCGGCAGCGCAAAATCACTTAATCAGTACGCAATGGCGAAGGGTGCGCAAGAGCTTTACACAACGAGAGAGAGCGGCATCATTGCGCTTAGAACTGGTGATATGCGGGCTGATGTAAGTTTATCACAGGCAAAATCTGAGAGAATGGGTGCTATGGCAGGCGCGTTTAGCACAGTGGGCAGTTATATGGCTGGGCAAGCTAAGTTAGGGGGAGCTTAATGGCTGAACTACCAAGATACCGCCCATTAGGCGTGACGATACAGCCATTGCCCGGCGTTGATTTTGCTGCGGCTGGTCGTGCTAGAGCGGCCGCTTTTAATGAGATTGCTCGCGGCTTAGATATGATGTCTAAATATGCGTATGAGAAGCAACAGTATCAAGCTGCGGCTGAAGGCCAACGATACGGTGCTGAGAAAGCCCCAACGCAAGCGCAGTTAGAAGAGGCCAAGAAAGAGGGCGCAGATATTGCAGAAATGCTGCCCGGCGATGACTATACGGTTTTTGGACGCGCCGCTAGAAAAACATCGCTTGACATTATTATTGACCAATCAGAGATGGAAGCGCGTAAGTCGCTGACTGCGTTGCGCCTTGAGGCAGATCAAACTGATATGCCAGCAACAGAACTTAGCGCCAAAATTAATGGCCTGATTTCTGGATATTCTAGCAATCTTTATGAATTAAACCCTGCCGCCGGGTCTAAGTTTCAAGCGGCTATGTCAACAGTGGGCAACACGGCTCTGCTGTCGCACTCGCAGTCACTGGCAAAGAAGGCAGAAAAACAGCAAGAGGTTGCTGCGCTTGCTTCTATTGATATGATTGTTAATGAATATGTTGAACAAGAAATAAAAGCGGGAACAACATTTAATCAAGAAACTGGCGAAGTTGTTACTATTGATCAAAAGCTTGACTTTTTAAGAGCAAAAATTGCAAGCGAAGGTTATTACGTTGGCGATAAGGCATTAGTCAAGCAAGGCCTTGCTGCGTTTGATAAAAAGGTTGTGCAAGTAAAAACTGGTGCGGTTGCAGATTTTGTTTTAGAAGACCCGATTAAAAACACTGATGATCTATTACAAGGTAAACAATTAAGCAACCCGCACATTCAAGATATTATAAATAACATGAATGATGCAGAACGCAGGGAAGCTGTAAAATTGTCTATTGATTTAGCCGATAAGCAGCGCAGCAGAGATGCTCAAATTGAAACAGCTAATAGAAGAAAGCGCGTTGATGCGGTTGATAATTTGTTGCCAGAAATTGCAGATGCAAAGATTAGGGGCGAAACAGATCGCTTATATGGTTTGCTTGGCAGGCTCAGAGAGTTAGATGGCGCTAAGTATGAAAGCATTGCGTCTGCCATTCACACTGAGGGCGGTATAGACGACGCAGACGTCGTGGCCGGGCTTAATCGTCTTGCGCTAAACAACCAATTAAGTTTTGAAGACATTAATACAGCCGCTAAAAATAGGCAGATTTCATCATCCACACATCTGCGTTTGCTTAGTGATCTTGAGGGGCAGCGCAATGAAGACTTTAAATTTGCAGTGGATTATGCAAAAGATGCGCTTGGTTATCCGACAACAAACAAACTGAGCTTTACTGATGAGGAACAACTTGCAGCGCAGCAAGTTGCAAAGCTACGCAATGAATTGCGTCTTGCTAAAAGGCGTAACCCTGAACTTGATAGCACAGAGTTTATGATTAAGCGCGTAAAAGAAATACAAGCTGAAAAAACTTACACGACAGAACAAATTAGCCAAGCTGACGTTGCTGTTAAGGGTCTTGCAATGAAACTAAAGAAGCTTGGTTATTCTGTTGATCGTGACAGCGATTGGCAAGACATTCAGTCTGCCTTGACGCAAGCTGTATCTGATCAAAAGTTTGATCCACGCGAGGCCGATGGTCTTAAAAAATCATTTACAATATTAGGATCGCAGTAATGAACCTAGAGCGAGAATGGGATAAAACATATTACCTCAAGAACTCTGGGCTTGAGGTTGACGCTGTTATGCAAGAGGATGGCACGGTCACCGCGCAAAGCATAGACCCAACCGGCAAAACTTTGGGTATGGCTGATGTGTTTGGCGGCGGTGTAAAGCCTGACATTTACGCGCTTTCACAAGCTGCCGGTGCGCCTGTTACTGAGGCCGAGGTTGCCGGTACTATGGGCGGCGTAGTCCCCGGCGCTGCTATTGGCGCAGCAACTGCTATTCCTGATATTGCGGCTCTGGTTAAGGGCGGTGTGCAGGCGGCGACTGCCGAAGAGGGTAGCCGCATTGAGGAGTTCTTAAAAGGATTTAGCAGCATCTCTGGCGTCATTGGGTCAGAGAAAGCGTTTGAGCTTTATGATGCTGGCGTTGATATGTTGCCAATCAGCGATGAGGCCAAACAAGGTTTGAAGCAAGGCGCATTGGTTGGTGAGGTTATTGGTTTTGGCACTGGCGCTAAGAAAGGCGCAGAGGCTGTTGGTGGATATGTAGAGGGCGCACCAGCGCGGCTAGAGGAGGCCAAGAGCGGCGTCACGCTTGGTATGGGTGCCGATCCTACACAAGTGATTGATGAGGCTATTGTGGGCGTTCAGAAAGCGTTTGGTGGAGCAGGCAAAGTTGATCAAAACAGCCTCCTATCTGAAGTAGGCGAGGCTTCTATGAAAGACGCGCCACAATCATTTGGCGCTGGGTCTTTTCCGCTAACAAAGGAAAACCTGCAAAAAGCTGATGAAACAACTAAATTATTGGTTTCTAAAATATTAGAAAAAAACCCAGATGCGGCTATTGGCTTAACAAGAAGTGGTAGCGCCGCTGGCGACAGCAATTATTTAACTGTTAAGACAGCAGACGGCAAATGGGGGCAGGTTAGGGTCTCAGATCACGGGACAGGAACCAAACGGATAAATGATTATTTGGATCAATTGCCAATGACCCCACCGCCAGAAGGCAAACAAGTGTTCGGTCAAATTTCTAGGAAATCATTTGACAATAAAATAGAGAAAATTGTTAATGAGGTTGCCGGTCAAAAGCTGATGGGCGGGGCAAGGCAAGTTGAAGCAAACCCAAATAGAATATCAACTAGGCTTCCAACCGCAAAGGCAGCAACAGAAGACCCAATTGCGCAGCCACTGCAAATCGGGCTAGATGAAGTTGCGGCTGATCCTGTTGTGTTTGAGCATAATGTTGGGATTGTTAAAAACTACCCGAACATGACTGAGGCAGAGGCGGCATTGCCGCCAGCCGAGGCTGGTGAGGCATTTATTGAACACGCAAAAAACAATCTGCTTTGGGTGTTTGACAAAGTGCCAGAGCAAACCAGAGAGCGTTCTAAAAAATGGTATGATGGCGCTAGAGCAATTACTGACAAATGGTCTGAAAAATACAATCTGCCAGATAGCTCTATTGCCGGTGTTCTTGCAGCGTTATCGCCACAAAAAGATTGGTATATGAATGTAAGTCTTGCCGAGCGCGTCTTGGATATAATGAGTAACCAACAAGACACAGTATTTTCTAAAGAGATGTTAAAAACTGGTTTGGAAAAATTTAACAAGCCACAAGATCAGGCTATAATCAAAGCTATCTCAGAAAAGAAATTATCTGAACTTGAATTGCCAGCAGAAAAAGCTATTTGGCTGCGCCTGCATGATGAGACATACGCTGACAGAAGCCATCAAATTGTGTCACCAGAAGGTGATTTTATTGGCACAGCTATGACCGGCAAAGGTGAACCCAAAGGCACAGGCTGGGGATCAATTGTTGAAATTTCTAAAGCTGTTTCTGCTTTTGAAAGTGGCGGTGATAAAAATGTTTTGACCCCATTGATGGGAACAAAGCACAAGGTTCGCAGTTTCTATAATAATATCCTTGATCCTAATGGGCCAAATGGTGACGTAACAATTGACACACACGCTGTTGCTGCTTCTTTGTTGAGGCCGTTATCTGGTCAAGCTACAGAGGTGCATCACAATTTTGGTAGCAGCCCAGCAAAAGCAAAGCAGGGCGCTGATTGGCTTGGAGCAACTAAGAACTCAGCAAAAACTGGTGTTCAAGGGAACTATGGATTGTATGCTGAAGCATACCGGCGAGCCGCAGCAGAGCGCGGCGTTTTGCCTAGAGAAATGCAGTCTATAACTTGGGAAGCTGTGCGCGGTTTGTTTACTGACAAATTTAAAGGTCAGGCCAAGAATGTAGAGGATGTCAACAATATATGGTACAAATACAGAAAAGGTGAGGTAACTTTAGATGAAGCAAGAAATGCAATTGAACAACGAGCAGGCGGCATCAACCCCCCAACTTGGCAGCGACCCAGTGGTGCAGTTGATGAACAAGTACAAAATACCGCTGAATAGAAAAAATTATTTGGATATTGCTTATTTTGGCGAAGCTCCAAAAGAGTTAAGCGCAGAAGAAAAGCTTGAACTGCCAGAGCAGTTTCGCGAGTAAAGGATTTAATGATGGCAATATCTAACGTCACAGAAGAACAAATTGACATCCTGACTGGCACCACCAGTCAGACGCTGGCAGAGCCAACACCTGATGCCGATGTGGCTTTAGATACCCTTGCGACTGAGCAAGACATTACGCCTGAGATGATCACGCCTGTTGAAGAGCCGGGGCCAATCCAGCTTGCGGGTATGGGCGATGCAATAACCGGCGTTGTTAAGAGTGTGGCTGGCCGCGTTAAAAAAGCAGAAGAAAAAGTTTTGCCACCATTTCCTGATAAACCAATTCACGAGATTGGTGGTCAGGTAATTATTAGGCCAGCAACCGAAGATGAAATGAAAACTGTCGATCTTCTGACCGGCGGTAAATATAAAAAGGGCATTAACTTTCCGCGCATTGCCGAAAGCCTCGGTGAGTTTGAGATGGCTGATTATATGGCTAGGCTCAAAGACGCAAACAAGGATTTGTTTGAGCAAGCCCGGCGCGGCACATTTAATTTTAATGATATGCTTAAAGCCGCAGAAGAGCAGGGAATTGACAACATCCTGACAGAGTGGTTAACGCGCAATGCCGGGCAAACAGCCAAACCAGAAGAGCTAGTTGGCGGCATGTTGGCAATTGTCCAAATTACAAAAGAGACAGATGAGTTAGCTGTAGCTGCTGGTAAATTGCCAGCAGGGCCAGAGCGCGACGCGGCGATGAACAGATTTTATCAAATGGGTACGATCCGCGCCAATCTCTATGCCAACGTGTCAGGGGCAAGCAGTGAGGCTGGGCGCTCGCTTTACGCTATCCGCGCTTTTGGCGAAATGACTGGTGAAAATTATGCGGCCACGGCATCTGAGCTTGGTAGCTTATTTGGCGCTGATGGGCCGCAGGATTTTGAGTATATTCATACGATGTATATGGCACTGCCAAAGCCGGGCCGGGCTAAGTTTTTGCAGCAGGGTATTATGTCTAAAACTATGGATGTGATCACTGAGGTCTGGATTAACAGTATCCTGTCACACCCAACAACACATATGGTCAACATCGCTGGCAACAGCATGTTTATGATGACTAGAGTTGCTGAGACTTATCTTGCGGCTGTTATTGGCAGAGGCCGATCTGCCATCACCGGCAACACTGAGCGCGTACAAGCAAGAGAAGGTTTTGTGCAATTGGACGCAATCCGCACAAGTATTGCTGATGCGTTTGTTGTGGCCGGTAAAACACTTTTGACTGAAGAGGCATCAGATCTTGCGTCCAAAATTGATGTGCGCCAACGCCGGGCTATTGGTGATAGTGGCGACCCGCGTGTAATTTATGATCAAATCAGCAGTGGCAACATAGCCGCTGGAACATTAAACATAATTGGCTCGCAATTGCGTATGGGCGGCAGGCTGTTACTCACTGAAGATGAGTTTTTCAAGGGCATTGGTTATCGTATGGCTTTAAGCCAAGAAGCGGCAGAACGCGGCGCAAATATGTTTGATCAAACTCTTGCGGCTGGTAAAACTTTAGATGAGGCTAAAGCTGCTGGCGCGGCTGAAGAGGCCCGCATCCTTACAAACCCCCCAGAAATTGTGGTGCAAAACTCAAAGGATGCCGCTAGGCAAATGACATTTCAGTCAGACCTTGGTGGGTTTCTTGGTGATATGCAAGGTGCAATGTCTCATCCATTGCTAAAATTATTTGTGCCGTTTTATAAAACACCAACAAACGTGATGAAAGAAACATTAAAGCGCACACCACTTTCGCTGGCGTTTCCAAGCACCAGAGAAGCATTGAAGGCTGGTGGCAGAGCCGCCGATAAAGAAATGGCAAAGATTGCGCTTGGGTCATCTGTTATGGGGATGTTTGCTTATAGTGCAATGGGGCTTGATACACCTGATAATGATGTAATGATTTTAGGATCAGGGCCATCAGATTTTAAAGCAAAACAAGCAATGGCTCGACAAGGCTTGCAGCCCTTCTCAATTAATTTTAAAAACAGAGATGAGGCTGGCAAGTGGGATGGAACTTATACATCTTACACTTATTCACGTTTTGATCCTGTTTCGGGCTTGCTTGCTATGGCAGCGGACTTTGCTTATTACTCGCAGTATGAAGATGATGTTGGCGTGTTAGAAAACCTAGCTGCGGCTAGTGCGTTGGGCATTGCGCAATATTCTATGCAGCTTCCATTCTTACAGGGAGTGGAAGAAATGGCTTCTATATTTAGGGGCGGCAAAGACCCAAAAGCAATATTAACTAAAATGCAAGAAATGGCTGGGCAAAAACTTACAGAGGCTGGTTTGTCTCTTGCGCCTACAGTCTCATCTTTTACGGCTGGTCTTACTAGAATTGATGACCCGACTGCCCGGTCTACCTTATTACCCAAAGAAGGGATGTTTGGTGAAGATCCAACACAAGTGCCAGCTTTTATGCGTGGCTTTTATACGGCTTTACAAAAAGCCAAAGCGCGTAATCCATTCTTCAATGATACATTGCCGCCAAAGCTCAACCTTTGGGGTGAGCCAATGATGGTTGGTTCTGGGTCTGGCTGGGAATTTGTTAATCCTGTTCGCATCCAAGAAAGCAAATATTCGCCGGTTGATGAAGAGTTGCAAAGTCTTGGCGGCGGCATCACTATGCCAGACAAAAAGCCAGATGGTGTTTTGCTCAATGCTGACCAATATAACAAATTTATTCTCTACCAAAGCAAAATGGACGCAGACGGCAATATGCCCGGTGATGATGGTTATGATATATCGACCACATTGTTGCCAAGCCTAGAAGCTATGATTGGGACAAATTATTACAAAGAAACATTTAGCAAAGAAGATAAACTAACGATGATTGTTAATCGTGTAAGCATGTTTAGACAAAGAGCAAAAATGCAGCTTAAATTAAGCGATGAAGACTTTGCGATTAAGGCGGCTGCACTGCAATAGACTACAGGCAACAAATGGTTTATAATCCCAGAATTGAAATGAGGCAACGCAATGGCTGATTACAACATTAACGCAATTACACGCCGCCGCGTGTTTACTGGCTCGGCAGGCGTTGGGCCGTATGCGTTTACTTTTGAAATATTAAATCAAGACGATTTAGCTGTTTATTTCAACGAGACTAAACTAACAATCACGACAGATTACACCGTCACGATTAACGCCAACGGCACCGGGTCTGTGACGCTGATTGTTAATGTTGGTGGCAACGTGCCACAAACACCAGTAGCAGCGGATCAAGTCATTGTCGTGGGAGCGCGTGACATTGAGCGCGTCACAGACTTTGTAACAGCCGGTGACCTGCTTGCATCGAGCCTCAATGAGCAGCTTGACGCGCTGACCATTTTTGACCAGCAACTGGCCGAGGAAGGTCAGCGCTCAATGCGAGCGCCAGTTTATGACCCGGCACTGGTGGCTGACGGCGGCACACTTGACATGACCTTGCCCGCCAAGGCTGATCGCGTTGACGCGGTTCTGGCATTTGACACCGACGGCAACCCGATCAAAGGGCCAACGGTGTCTGGAATTACAACTATGACAGCCTTGGCCGCTGACATTACGACACTAGCCGATATTGAGGATGGCACTGTAGCCACTGACGCTATTAGCAATACGGCTACTGTTGTATCTGACATTCCCACGGTTGCAGGCATTGCTTCTAACATAACCACAGTAGCGGGTGTTGCTGCTGATGTTACTACGGTAGCCAACAACATAACAGAAGTTACTACTTTTTCTCAGGTTTACCGTGTTGGAGCAACAGACCCCACATCAAATAATGATGTAGGCGATTTATTTTACAACACAACCTCAGACACATTAAAGGTTTGGCAGGGTGCTGCTTGGGTAATTGCTGCCAGTGAGATTGCTGGTTACTTGCCTGTCACTGGTGGCACGATAACTGGTGATTTAACGCTGTCTAACGGTGGTTATGATATTCTGTTTGATCAATCAGAAAGACATTTACTCTTTAAAAATGGTACTAAAGCGGCTTTCGGTTCAATTCCCTCTAGCGGTGCTAATCCTAACACAGCAAATATTGAGATTTATCGAAACAATTTAGAGGGAGCCGTTATAGGTTTTGCAGACACAAGTCCAACTGTCGGCAGTAAAAATCCTAGCTATATAAAAAACTTAACGGCAGATGTAAATTATATTCAGTTTACACCAACACAAGATGTTGCATTATTCTATAATGGAGTTGAAAAGTTTGCGACTGAAAATACTGGTGTCGGGGTAATAGGGGATATCAATGTATCAGGCTTAGTCGATGGCAGAGATGTAGCGACAGACGGAACAAAATTAGATGGTATTGAGGCGTCAGCAGATGTTACAGACGCGGGGAATGTAAACCCGCTTGTTGATGCCCACCTTAACCAAAGCACTGCGTCAAGTGGTGAGTTACTAAGCTGGAACGGTTCTGACTATGACTGGATTGCGGCTGGTGGCGGCGGTGATTTGCTGGCAGCTAACAATCTCAGTGACCTTGCTAGTGCTAGCACTGCTAGATCAAACCTTGGCTTAGGCACAGCAGCAACGACAGCATCCACTGATTACGCCACAGCGGCACAAGGCACAACCGCTGACGCAGCGTTGCCACGCACTGGCGGTGCAATGACAGGGGCTATCACAACCAACTCGACTTTTGATGGACGAGATGTGGCTACAGATGGTGCCAAGCTCGATGGCATTGCAGCAGGCGCAAATAACTATGTACATCCAAATCATACTGGCGAAGTCACCAGCACAGCCGATGGCGCAACGGTTATTGCTGATAATGTTGTTGATGAAGCTAATCTAAAAGTCTCTAATGCTCCCACAAATGGATATGCTTTAACGGCGCAATCTGGTGCGGCTGGTGGTTTAACGTGGGCTGCCGTGTCTGGCGGCTCATACAGCGATAGCGATGTTGACACCCATCTAAACACATCAACCGCAGCAACGAATGAGGTTCTTAGTTGGAACGGCTCTGATTACGATTGGGTTGCTCAGTCTGGCGGCGGTGGGGGTGGTTCTTATGAATTGGTGTCACACACCACAACCAGCAGTTCTACAACTTCTGTGGTTTTTGATAACCTAAATGATGACTACATAACCTATCAATTAGTTATGAACTGGGATTTAGGTTCAGCGCAAAGCAATAGACCTAACATAAAGGTTTATGATGGTGCGACACAAATAACTGGTATGACTGTTCATAGAAGCACAAGTGGAAGTCAAACCAATGGAACTAGCGAAAGTATCATTGAATTGGTGCGTGAATTCAACTCCAGATATTTTTCCGCTGTTATTGATATGTGGGGAATAGGTTTAACTAATAAACCATTTCAATTATTAGGTCACGGATATACAAGCTCAACCTCAAATTCAATTTGTGAAGTTGGGGCGGTAGCTGCGCCAGCGTCAGGGGTAACAGTCGACAAGATCGAAATTCTGTCAACTTGGAGCAACATTCCAGCCGGAGCGAATTTAACGCTTTATGGCAGAAAATCGGCATAGGAGTTATTATGATAAAAGTTGTAAATGGTGTCGAGGTTACTTTAAGTGAAGATGAAATTGCGGCAGTTAATTCAGAAAATGCGGCACAACAAGATTACTTAGTTCGTAATCAGAGAGACTCGCTGTTGCAGCAATCAGATGTTTACGCACTAGCTGACCGCATTACAGACGCTTGGACTACTTATCGCCAAGCTCTGCGTGACATACCATCACAAGCTGGCTTTCCTTTTAGCGTAACTTGGCCGACTAAGCCGGAGTAAAACTATGAACGAAGAAAACAAAGTCATTCTGGATGTTGCTGCTGGCACCGGCACGTTTGCGGCCTATATGGCTATGGTGCCGGATTTTGTGGCTTTGTTTACCGGGATTTGGGTCTTGATACGCATCATTGAAACCGATAGCGTCAAAGTCATAATCAAAAAGCTACAAGGTCGTGTTTAAAGCAATCGTACTTGCTTGTGCGATAGCAGCCCCAACTGAATGTATTGAGTTTCACGATGTTCGTGGGCCATATGCCACAATAGAGGCTTGTGAGGAACGAGCGATGACTATGGGCAGAGACATTGGTGAAATGGCTCACGGTCTGATGCCGATTAGTTGGAAGTGTAAAGCCCTCAGGAAAGGTATGCTGTCCTAATGGAGCCGATAAGCACAGCCCTGATGGCAGTATCTGCCGCGTCTAATGCCATAGCCTTTATTAAGGCTAGAGTTAACGATGTTCAGTCGGTGGCTGATTTGTCGGAGCAGATCGGCACGCTGTTCTCGGCTCAAAAAAAGCTAAACGAGGAACGCAACAAGCAAGCCGGGGTCGGTGACGTTAGCTTTAAGGGCAGCATTGACGCTATATTGGAGGCGAAGCGCCTCAATGAGGAAATGCAGACCGTGGCCCAAATGATTAACATGCGCTGGCCTAAGCCAGCCGATCAGCCATCAACGTGGCAAGAAATTATTAATCATCACAATCAGGCTCTGCGCGAACAGAAAGCGGCTCGCCTCGCCGCTGCTAAACAAGCCGCTATAGCGCATGACGAAGCTATTGAGAACATGAAAATCGGTCTGGCTATTTTGATTTTGACGGTTGTTGTGATAGGTTTGTTCATCGCGGTGATGGTGTCAAGCGCTGGAGCTATAGGGCTTAGATGAGTGAGACCACGACCGGGTTGATTGGCGAATTTTTGGCCGCAGCCGCTATCCTTGCACAGGGCTGGCGCGTCTCGATGGCACAGCAAGATAAAATAGATATGGTGGCTTGGAATGGTCAAAATTGGGTCAGGGTGCAGGCAAAGGCTGCGAATTTATTGGGCGATTCTGATGGTCGATCTCCGCGTCACCATTTTAATCTGGGCCACGGAAGTAAAAAGAAAAAACTACCCACGAAGGATGATTATGATGTTCTCTGCCTTGTTTCCCCCAATGCAAGACGGTGCCTGTTCATGCCGATTACAAGTGTACGGCAATACAGTCTGCGCCTGCGTGAGTCGGTTTTCACGGCTGAGGCAGAAGGTGATTCTTGGGCTAAAACGATTGATACGATTCTGGAGATGAGGCGATGAATAAAGACGCGCTTAGAGAAGAGATCGCTGCCGAAGAGGGTGTCGTAAAAAACGATGATGGCGAGCATATAATTTATTTAGATCATCTTGGATTGCCGACATTTGGAATTGGAGGACTGGTAAAAGAACATGATCCAGAATACGGCCTGCCGGTTGGGACGCCTGTGTCTGAGGATCGCGTCCGAAAGCGGTTCAATCTGGATATAGCAGTCACGATTGAGGATTGTCGCAGACTATGCAGTAACGTTGGCGTTGACTTTAATGAGCTTGATTTGCGTTATCCAGACGCAGCCCTATGCCTCTGCAACATGACATTCCAGCTTGGATACCCACGCTGCTCGAAGTTTGTCAAGATGTGGGCTGCGGTAGCTGAGGCTATGGACGATCCAAAAGCGTGGCTAACTGTGGCCGCCGAGGCTGAGGATTCGCGCTGGTTCGACCAGACGCCTAATCGGGCAAAGCGAATCACGGCAAGGTTTAGGGCGCTGGCTGATGGCTGAAATAACGATGGAGCGCTTTTTGCGCTGGAAATTATTGCCGCGTGGAATGATGCTGCTAAGCAGCCTGCTGGTTTGGGAAGCGGCAAGCTGGTTTATGTACGATCTTGGAGCATCTGCGACAACACAGCAAACCGCATTTGTTAGCACGATATGCGGTTGCTTCAGTGGCATGTTTGCAGTTTGGTTAAATCATGAGACGGTGAAAAAATGATACAAGCATTGATTGGGCCGGTGACTGGCCTGCTAGATAAGTTTATTGAGGACAAGGATCAGAAGGCAAGGCTCGCGCACGAGGTTGCCACGATGGCCCAAAATCACGCTCAGGAGCTTGCCAAGGGGCAGCTAGAGATCAACAAATCCGAGGCGCAGCACCGCAGCATCTTTGTGGCGGGCTGGCGTCCTTTCGTTGGATGGACATGTGGTATAGCTTTGGCTTGGCATTTTGTACTAGCGCCTTTCGTTATCTTTGCTAGTGCCTATGCCGGTGTGGCTCTGCCTGATTTGCCGCAGTTTGACATGTCAAGCCTGCTTACTGTCTTGATGGGCATGTTGGGCCTTGGCGGGATGCGTAGCTTTGAGAAGATGAAAAAGCTAACAAAATAAAGGGGCTTTCGTCCCCTTATCTATTCCACCACCCTGATCGTTCTGATTTTGCCGGGCGTGTGTGTGATGATGCCATCCTCGATCAACTTGTCTAGCTGAAACCTGACGGCGGTTCTTGATCGGCCTATTGCGTAGGCTATTTCATCCACTGTCGGGCCGTGGCCGTTGTGGCGGTGGTAAGCGGCCACCGCGTTAACAACCGGCTTCCACGAGCTTTCTGAGCGCTTTGGTGGCATCAGTCAATCTCCTTTAGCGTTAGGGTTTTCTGCCGCATGACAGTCTCAGGCTTGGCAGGCACGACCTTCTCAGGCTGCGCCCGCATCTTGCGTGTCGGCCACTTGACCTGCACCCGGCGATTGCCGACTGACGCAAAGGCCGTGTCGTGACTGCCCATCTTGTCCATCAGGGCTGCCGTGGCAATGTCGATCTCTCGCTCGGCCATTGCCTTGTTGGCCTTGGCCGCCATCAAATGATCAACCCACATTGCATCGTCACCCTCAAGTTCCAATGGCGGTGCGTCTGCATCGACCCTGCCATATGCCGCCACCCCATCAGCCGGTGACACAACCGGGTATTTGTCAATATTTTTTCGGCGATTTTCAAAATCAATAACCGCCTCGCGGATGCGGTTTTGTATTACCTCATCAGCCTGATAGACAAACAGGCGCAGCGTTGTGCTTTGATACAGCACGGCAACGCAGCCCCACTTGTAGCCAGTACACATCATCTGGGCCTGCAATTGCAGCGGGCCACGGTGTGTCGCTGGGATATCCTCTGGCCGGGCTGACGTGAGCTTGGCCTCAAGAACGCCGATGCCCTCAATGTCAATAGCCCCGCCTTGAGGCACATAAATGCCCTTATCCCAGTTGGCTATGACTGAGCCTTTGCCAACGCCAGTACCATCTAGGCTGGCGGCCAGCGGCAAGAAATCGTGCTGGTATGGCACGGTGATGTCTAGCTCGGCGTTGGTCAGGCCGAGCCTATCAACGGCCTTCTGCAATATGAGCGGCTCAAAGAAATCGCCCAGTTCCATAGGCTCATTTTGTGGTATCCATTTTGGCGGGTTGCCCTCATCAATGCTGATCATTTCCTCAAGCAGTTCGTTCTGTGTTTCCCACGGTGATGCGTTCAACAGCGCAGCCGTCTTGCTGGCTGAAAGCTGGTTATTTGGTGTAAGTTTTCCGACCATTATACTGTCTCCCATCGGTTGTATTTTGCTAAATTGTCTCTCGCAAGAATAACTCGCAAGTTCCACGGCACATGAAGGCCGCAAATGTTTTTGCCTTTCAATGGTACGACATGATCAACGTGATGCACCAAGCCGGTCATTCGGTTTAAACAGTCGCGCTCTTTGTATTTAATAACAATAGAGCTTCTATCGACCCATTCCGGCGTAGCCGCTTTAAGCCGCTTATCACGCTCTGGGCGTTTCATAGCATTATAAATGCTGACCCTTTCCCTGTTGTTGTCTTTCCATCTTTTCGATGATGCCCTGCATTTTTGCAAATTATTTTCATAATACTCTTTACGCCTCTGCAAAACATAATCGTAATTTTGTTCCTTCCATTTATTGGTTCGATCTGTGCAGGCCTGCAAGTTTTCCCAATAGTATTTTTTTGAGTATTCTTTGATTGCATCAGGATTGTTTTTTCTCCAATTAGCGCTGCGCTGTAAAATCAAATCACGGTTATTTTTTCTGTATTCAGCTTCATATGCGAGGCGCTTATCTCTGTGCTTTACCCGCATTCTTTTAGTTTTTGTTTTGCTGCACTCCAAACATTGCCCATCAATTGTGTGCCGCTCAACAACATGACCGCGCTTGCAAGGCTTTGCAGTAAAGTATCGCACCAGCCCTTTTGCAATTGCGTCTTTTCGCCTAATTATTTCCATCAGTTTGCACCCCCAAAACGAGCCATCAAATACCAGAAATTCCAATCTGTGACGGCGTTGGTGAAAAACGTAATTACAAATGCTGTAACAAACAGCATCCCGATTGTATCTTTAACCATTAGTTTGCTCCCTTTCTGCTAAACGTGCCGAAGCGCACACTTTCCTTTTTCTTGCGCCAAGCCTTCTGGCTGCGTGTCATTGGTGGCTCGCCGAGGTTTAGCCCAGACGAACCGCCAAGCTTATTTTCAAAGGTAAATGGATCAGCCTTTTTAAAGCTGCCCAGCAAATCCGCAGACTGCGCCTGCGGGTCATCCTCAAACCCCATTAGTTTGCTCCCATTATGTTGCGCACGCTGGATGCGTGCCAGTTACCACCGAGTGCGGTGGGTATGCCAGCTTCATTGAGCTTGGCGGCGATGGTGCGTAGTGAGGCACCAGCCTCACGCAGCACCGAGACGATAGGCATAGCCTGCTTGGCGGCGACATTGGTACGCGCCACGCGCTTGGCCGCTGACGCCCGGCCAGCAGCGGCAGGGTCAGGCGAGCCGAGCTTGACGCCGCGAGCCTTGGCGGCAGCCAGTGCGGCCTTGGTGCGCTCGGAAATCTTGCGGCCTTCCCATTCGGCAAAGACAGCGGCCATCTGCAAGAAAGTGCGGTCAGCCTCTGGCATGTCAGCGCAAAGGATCGGCACGTTAGCTTCAAGCAAGCCGGTAATGAAATGCACGTTACGCGCTAGGCGGTCGAGCTTGGCAATCAACAGCGTTGCGCCAGTGCGCTTGGCCTCGGCCAGTGCGGCTGCCAGCTCCGGGCGCTGGCTTTTCTTGCCGCTCTCCACTTCGGTGTACTCGGCGGCGATGTTGTAACCGGCAACGGCTGCGCGTTGCGCCTCAAGGCCAAGGCCGGACTGGCCCTGACGCTGAGTTGATACCCGGTAATAAGCTATGTATGTGGTCATTATGCTGCCGCCTTTAATTTTGCTGCAAGAACATCGAGCAAAGCCGCTTTTGTGTCAGCCTTTGCAATCTTTTTGTTTACCTTGCGCCCATTAAGAATAGCGTACTCATTGGTATCAACAGCGAACCAATTGATGCCCAACTTGCGAACCGCAATGTTCTCAAAACCAACAACAACCCACTCTGCGGTATTGTTACCAAAGCCGTTGCCGTTCCATTCTGCGGCTGTTGTCTTGGTCAACTTGATCATCTCTATCTCCCTTTGATTACTAGTGACTAATAACTATTTAACAATTCTATAGATGTGTTACAAGTGTTATTAGCAATTTTTATTGAAAAAAATGACAAACCATTGAAAAGGTTAAATAAATGGCCGGGATAAAAAACCAAATGTTAAGGCTGCGCAGTGACACAGTTGACAAATTAAAGATTGTTCTGGACACATCAGCGCACCGTTCTATGTCTGCGCTCGCCGATGAGGTACTCGACAAGGGATTGACCCGGATGATGATGGAGCAAGACACCGGCAAGGCGGCAGAGACTATGCGCTCGCTGGTCAACCGCAATGGTTAATAGCAGGAATAAGGGTGCCAGCTTTGAGCGTGGGCTTGCAAAGCTGTTGCATGAAGAGCTTGGCCTAACGTTCAAGCGTGACATAGAGCAGTATCGCGCTGCCGATCACGGCGACCTGATCTGCGTTGAGATGCCTGACTTCCCCTTCTCAATTGAGGCGAAAAGGTATCGCGCAGGATTTGGCATCCAGCCCGCTTGGTGGGATCAGTGTTGCGCTAGTGCATTGGCGACAAACAAGCTGCCCTTGCTGGTTTTTAAATATGATCGCCTGCCTATCCGCTGGCGCTTCCCAGTCGCGGCTATTGTTGGTATGGCTGATTTTGAGCCAAGCGGTGATATAGCCGAGCAGTACGACTGGCGCTACGCTACAGAGTGCGACACGATGACGGCGATGATGATTATCAGAGAGCATTTAGCTGATGCTTAGGATGCTCGATCTATTCAGCGGCATTGGCGGCTTTAGTTACGCTGGCGAAAAGCTGGTCGGTGGATATGAAACAGTCGCGTTTTGCGAGTATGATAAACACGCGCAGAAGGTCTTGCGTAAGCATTGGCCTGACACAGAAATAATTGATGACGTTAGGGAGTTAGCGAATGACGCAGAACGGTTCAGAGGATCAGTTGACATTATTTGTGGCGGATATCCTTGCCAGCCCTTCTCGCTTGCCGGGGTCAGACGAGGCGATCAAGATGACCGACACCTCTGGCCGGAAATGCTTAGAATTATCCAAGCTGTCAGGCCGACTTGGGTCTGTGGAGAAAATGTTGCTGGACACATCTCTATGGGCCTCGACGAGGTGCTATCTGACTTGGAAGCCGAAGGATACCAAGCAAGGTGCTTTGTTATTCCGGCTGTCGCCGCAGATGCCTACCAC
>Ga0208303_1000116_pt1 | contig 32776 bp, 50 predicted proteins | sample CB_VirMetaG_2_FD_184537 | JGI IMG/M metagenome (GOLD analysis project Ga0208303, IMG submission 184537) | Freshwater to marine saline gradient viral communities from Chesapeake Bay - CB_1504_2 Viral MetaG (SPAdes) (version 4) | ecosystem: Environmental > Aquatic > Marine > Coastal | place: USA... | reverse complement strand
CACATCTTCCGACTACCGACTAAAAGAAAACGTAGTGCCTATGGAGGGTGCTTTAGATAGAGTAGATGCGCTAAAACCTAGTCGCTTTAACTTTATTGCAGATGCTGACAAAACAGTAGATGGATTCTTGGCTCACGAAGTGGCGGAAGTAGTACCTGAAGCTATTAGCGGAGAAAAAGATGCAGTAGATGAAGAAGGAAACGCAATCTATCAAGGAATCGACCAAAGCAAATTAGTACCTTTGTTAGTTGGCGCAATTCAAGAACTACGAGCAGAAATAGAAACTTTAAAATCACAAATAAATAACTAAAATGACTTACACTTGGAATAACAAAACAGTAGACACTTATCCTTCATTAGAGGGTAATAATGATGTAATCTTCAACGTACACTGGAGATTAACAGGAAAAGATGACAACGGTAACGTAGGAAGTACCTATGGAACTATTGCTTTAGACACTACAGACCTTTCTAGCTTCACTTCCTTTGCAGATATTACCGAAGAGCAAATCAATGGCTGGGTAGAAACAGCAATGGGTGAAGAAGATGTACAAGCTAAAAAAGATGCTATTGATGCTCAAATTGCAGAGCAAGTAAACCCTACAGTAGTTACAAAAACTATTGGAGAAACCGTATCTGAATAGATACAAACTTAATTATTAACCTTTAAATTTAACTAAAATGGCAAAACAAGAAAAAAACACCATTACAATTGACGGAGTAGAACACAATTTCGAAGATTTAAACCAGGAGCAGCAAACCATAATAAATCATATTGCTGACCTAGAGAGAAAAATTAACGGATCTCAATTTAACTTACAACAACTAGAATTCGGAAAAGCTGCCTTTATAAAAGCATTAAAAGAAAGTATGGAAAATGAAGCTGGCGAAGTTGATGGCGTTGCTGAAGAGATCAAATCATAAATAATAAAATAACTATATTTGTATAAAATTTATAACTAATGGCGACTACAGGAGTATTCAACGGAACTAACCTAATATTGAAGATTGAGGACACAGCACTAGGACACACAACTAGCTGCTCATTATCCCTAAGTAATGACTTACCAGAGGCGACTACTAAAGACAGTAGCGGATTCCAGGAGGTTATTGCTGGAGTAATGTCTGGAGAACTTTCATTTGATGGGTTAGTGGCTTATGATGACACTGCCAATGGTATAGAATTAGCTGACTACTTACTAGGTAGGACTCAACTTACCTGCGTTTTTGGAACAGAGGTAACTGGCGACGCTGTTTACACCGCTGAGGGATTCCTTAGCTCTGTAGAAATGAGCGCTGAAATGGAGTCACCAGTGAGCTACAGCGGATCTATCACATTGACAGGAGCGATCACTAAGTCTATCAACGCTTAATATAAAGCAACTACATTATGGCAAACAAAAGGAGAGGGTATTATACCACTAAACTGGGTGGGCGTCAACGAACGCTTCACTTTAGTATGAATTTCTGGGCTAACTTCACAGATATTATGGATGTGCCACTGGATAAAATAGGAGAGCTATTTTCTGGTGGCGTTTCTATTTCAGCTATTCGAGCTTTGGTTTACAGTGCTATTTTAGCATTTGACCAGGAGGAGGGTAATGAGATAGACTATAATGAATTTAAAGTAGGTTCCTGGCTTGAAGATATAAACCAGGAAGGGCTTGAAAAAATGATAGGCGCAATGATGGAATCTCGTATTTTAGGGAATGACCTTAATATGGGAATTGATCGCCAGGCTAAAACTGTTTCCAATACTAAGGGAAAGCAGTAGCCGACTCCCTGACCTGGGATGACTTAGAGGATTATTATATTGGGCAAGTCGGCATAGATCCAGATAAGTTCTGGATTTACACCTGGAGAGAAAATCAACTACTAGGCGAGTCCTATATGATAAAACAGAATCTGGAATGGGAGCGGATTAGATATTTGGCGACTATGCTACACAATGTAAATTGTCAAAAGCGCCAGCATATGATTAAACCAGAGAAATTATTTCCATTGCCCCAGGATAAATTTAACAAGATTCAAAAACCTAAAGGCACAAAACAGGATTATGAGTCGTTTAAAGAGAAAGCTATAGCAGCTGGCGTTAAATTCTAACGCCTTTTTTTTTAGTATTTTTGTACTATGCAAGATCAAAAATTAAGATTTCAAATTACAGGGGATGCAACTAAGCTGACTAAGGCGCTTAACACTGCATCTGGCAAACTACAATCATTCGGATCTAAGGTTTCCGCACTAGGCAGAGATTTGTCAACTAAATTGACTTTGCCTCTAGCATTAGCTGGAGGAGCTGCAATTAAAATGGGACTTGACTTTGATAAGTCAATGACTAAGATTAAAACTTTAGTTGGTATCGCCTCGGATGAGGTTGATCAAATGGGAAAAGTAGCCATTGAGATGGCAAAAAATACTGGAGTAAGCGCCAAGGATGCGGCTGATGCCTTGTTTTTTATTACTTCCGCTGGTTTGCGTGGGGCTGATGCAATGGCTGTATTAGAACAGTCTCTAAAGGCTTCTGCAATAGGCTTAGGGGATACTAAAACAGTTGCTGATTTAGCGACCTCCGCTCTTAATGCCTATGGAGTAGAAAATCTTTCAGCTTCACAAGCTACCGATGTTTTAACCGCTGCAATTAGAGAGGGTAAATTAGAAGCAGACTCATTATCACAATCAATGGGCACTGTTTTACCAGTTGCCTCACAATTAGGAGTTAAATTTAGCGAGGTCGGTGCTACATTTGCAGCAATGTCCAGAACAGGGACAGACGCCTCAATGGCAGCAACTCAAATAAGGGGGGTACTTTTTGCATTATTAAAACCAACAAAACAAGCAAAAGACACTTTAAAGCAGTTTAATTTATCGGCTGAAGGATTAAGAGATCAATTAGGCAAAGAAGGTTTATTATCTACTTTAAAAACTTTAACTAATGCCTTTGGTGATAATGAAGAAGCCCAGGGGAAAGTATTTGCAAACACCAGGGCGCTTTCTGGGGTTTTAGATTTAATGGGAAAAAACCTTGGATCTACTGAAGAGATTTTTGACAGAATGAATACTACTGCTGGAATTACAGCGGAGGCATTTGCTGAACTTGAAAAATCAGCATCTTTTAAATTAGAAAAATCTTTAAATGATCTTAGAGTTGCATTCACTGAAATTGGTTCTGTTTTATTAGAAACATTTACGCCAGTTATCCAGGAAATTTCTAGTGTACTGGTAAGTCTAAGCCAAAAGTTTCAATCATTAGATCCTGGAGTTAAAAAAGCTATTGTAATTTTTACCGCTTTAGTTGCTGCGCTAGGACCATTTTTAATGATTTTAGGAGCGATGTCATCTGGAATTGGTGTTTTGGTTGGTGCATTTGGCACCGCACTACCTATTATCTTAAAAGTTGCTGGCGCTTTTAAAACTTTGACTGTAGCTATGATTGCTAATCCAGTAGGTTTAATTGCTGCAGCTGTTGTAACATTAGTTGCTGGTTTTGTGGAGTACTTACATAGATTAGAGCCAGCTGTTAGTAGAACTAAAACGTTCTTTAATATATTAAAATCTTTAGGTAATCCTTTAAAGTTTGCTACTTTACAGGCTGAGGATGCTGCAAAAGCAATTAATCAAGAGAAAAAAGAAACTGAAAAAGCAACAAAGGCAAAAGAAGAGTTTAAAGACATTTTAGAAAATCTACAAAAACCAATACAAAAAACAACAAAAGAAACTGAAAAACTTGGATTTGCCTTAAAAGAAGTTTCAAAAGCATCTGCAATTACATTAAGTATTGAAACTGGTGATCTTGACTATGCTACTGGTAAATTTGCTCAAGCTGATATCGCTGTAGGAGCTCAACAAGTTGAGACAACTGGAATTGCTGGAATAGAGGCTCCAGGTGGTGATGCTGTTGGATCTGCTTTAGAGGGTTTATTAGCAATGCAAAATCAGGCTAATGCAACAACAAATGCTATAAATAACTTAAATGAAAGTCAAAAATCATTATCTGAGCTTGGCAATATGGTAGGCGGTCAATTATCTGGAGCATTTTCAGAACTTGGAAATAGTATGGTCGCATCTCTAGGATTGGGAGAGGGTGCTTTAGGATCCTTTACAGCTTCATTTTTAGCAGCTGCTTTGGATGCTGTAGGAGCTGCATTATCTGTATCAGTTGCTAATGCAATCGCTGGAGCATCCGCTGGATCTTTATTAGCTGGACCAGTAGCGCCAATAGTTTTGCCAGCGTTAATAGCTGGTATGGTAGGACTTGTTAAATCACAATTTGCCTCAGTTCCAAAATTTGCTAATGGAGGTATCGTATCTGGTCCAACTATGGGACTGATGGGAGAATATCCAGGAGCTAAATCAAATCCAGAAGTAATTGCTCCACTAGATAAACTACAGGGAATGATGGGAGGCAAAAGTCAAAACGTAAACGTAGGCGGACAGTTCAAAATTAATGGACAGGATTTAGTCGTTGCACTGCAAAGAGCAGACAGAAATCGAAGCAGAATAAAATAAATAAATGGCATACGGAGCAAAATTCAGATTAGTATTTTCCGATGTAAAAGGGAATCTAAGGAGGGTCGAAATACTACAGAAAGATTACCAGGGTGATGTTTTTCCTTTAGTTGGGCAAGGCAATCCAGTGGTGATAAAATGGGATGGCGATGATGACTTTTATTCACCTATAATAGGTTCAAGTTGTGAGTTAAATTTATTTGAAACTGAGACAACTCAATACGATCAATTTTTTTTATCTGGAGAGCGTGAGTATAAAGTGCGTGTTTCAACTGGATCAAATGAGGATAAAATATGGAATACAGAATCTGACCAGTGGGAGCAAGCCAATTATGAATGGGATGAGGAAAAAAGTTTTGAGATTTATTGGGAGGGCTGGCTTCAGGTTGATCAATATCAAGAAAGTTTGCAGCCATATCCAGTGCCAATAAAATTGGTTGCCTATGATGGCTTAGGGACTTTAGACGCTTTTGATGCGCCTTATTCTAATGCTCCAGATGGCGGATATGATGGGAATACAGATTCGATGTTTTTTTATCTGTATTATATTTTAAATAATTTGCAGCTGGATTTTGATATTTATGTTTCAAATGCTATAAGAGAAAGCAACGGCAACGCTAATGAAACGCTTTATCACGACATTATTTTAAATGAATATGGCGTATTTGATGACTTAGATTTTAGAAATGCCAAAGATGTTTTAGAGTCTTTTTTAAGAGCTACAAATTCCAGGGTTTTCCAATCTCAGGGGCGCTGGTATATTATATCAAATAGTAATTTAATAGATGTAAATATTGATCAGCTTTTTAATTATGACATAGGGTTTTCTATTGAGGATCAACTAGCCACAACTGGAGAGGAGATAATCGAATACAAAGCTTTTGACCGCTTAGGGAATTATTTATTTACTACTACAGAAAACATACTGTTAAAAGCGCCAACCGATTTGAAGCCAGTCGGTGCTGATTTTTATAGAGAATATTTGCGCCCTTATCATAAAGTAAAATATGATGTCAAGCTGACAAATGACAAGATAATTAATCTAAATCCTCAGCTCCTATACGATGATCACGATTATACACTAGGACCAAACACCTCTATAAGTATTGATCCAAATTATGCGCTAGTAGGTAGTAAATCAATAAAAACTACTATACACGCCAGGGAAAATATTGATTTTGATGAGACTTATGAAGTCATTTTAAATACAGTAACTACAGATGACAGTAAAAAATTAAAAGTTGGGTTTTCGTTTTTAGTTGATCCATATTATAATTTGATTAATTTCTCGGATGTTTTTGAATATGAGATAGCTGTTATTGTCTACGCTTACGATGCAAATAATGATTTAATTTATTACAACTGGAAAACAGATGAGTGGCAAACAGGAACTGGAGTTGGCGCTATTAATGAAAAAAACAGAACTAAACTGCCACAATTTAAAAAGGTAGGGACCTGGCAAAATGTAGAGCTAGAGTTAAATGCTTACGAGGAGGTTGAGGGTGATTTAGATGTTACTATAAACATACACTATCCAAGATTTACAGTTTATCCAACTGAGACTGGTTTGGGATTAATTAGCGCAACTTATTTTGATAAAATATTTATTTCAGAGGTTAATGACAACGCCAGTGAAATGATTGTCACAAACACACAAAACGTCAATAAAACTACTACCGCTGTTTACGATGTGAAAGATATATTTATTTCAAATTATTTAGGATCTAACGCCTCCCAAGGTGGCTATGATGGATATTTTTCACGCCCTAGAGATTTCACTATACAGGCGTCTGACTATCCTACAGTTGACAATATTGTATCACAGGAAATATTAAACGATTTTAGAGACTTTGTAAAGCGCTATGAGGGTACATTTCGAAATTTAATAAGCGAGCCAATACCAGTATCACTGCATAATAAAATATGGATTGATTTTGGTTCAGGAACTTTCAGAGAAGGCGCCAGCTGTTATATAGATTCTATGACTTATGATGTGAAGGCTAATGAATATGAGATATCTATGCACGTACCAAACCAAACCAATGACGTTGATTCTACATTTAGCGTAAAACTTACAAAATAACAGCACAAAGATTCCCTTTTGTTTGCTGATCCCCAGGATAGTTTCGACTTGAATGGGGATTTTTTTTTTAAAAATAATTCCGAAAATATTCGGAAATTCCAAATTTTTGCGTACTTTTACAGAAACAAACAAACAAACAAACAAATATAAATTATGACTTACCAAGAATTTTACACCGAAGCAACAAAAGGAATAGACTACAAAACTATTAGCAAAGAGGATATGGAGTTTGCATATATATTTTTTTATCAACAATTTGGAGAAAGTGTATCTAAAGCTATAGAGTCTGTAAAATTTCTAGATGCTTTAACAGACCAAAGAGAAACAATACAATAATAACCCAGGGGAGGCAACTCCCCTTTTAACAAACAAACAAACTAATATATAATATGAAAGCACCAGTATTACCTTTTCCTTTTTTTGACGACAGTAAAGATTGGGAGATAGAAAAAACATTTGTTGAGGAAACTAACAAAGGAGGAAGTATTTTTAATCATAAAAGAAATAAAAATAATGAATTAATAAGTTATAAATTTCATTTTCACGATGCAGAGGCTGATCCTTATGACTGTAGATGTAATGTTGATGGTATAGAAATAGACACACGAAAATACACGCATATTTTTTTAAATGAGGATTTATTGTATGATTTATTAGATGTCATACATAAATTTGAGAGTGAAATTCATAAAGAGGAAAACAACCTTTTAAAATATAAATAATTACATATGAACAACTTAGAACTAGAATTTGTAAACGAGATAAAACGCTTAGGGCTTAAAAGGTTAGACGTGGCGGATCATTTAGGTTTTTCCTATGAGACGTTAAAGAGAAAACTACAGGATCCTGGGCGGTTTACACTCAAAGAATTACAGAAATTAAAACAATTAAAATTAAATTTAAATCAACTAAAACTATGAAATCAATTAACATTAAAGGCAGTAATTATATTACTGTAAACGAGCGCTTAAAATACTTTAGAAGTGAGGAAACTTTTAATGGATGGCGTATTAATGAGGAGGTCATTGACCTTAATGAAAAAGAGGGAATTTTTAAAGTAACAATTTTTGACTCATCTGGAGAGCCTATTGCGTCAGCGCACGCTCAAGAGTACAGGGATAATAGTTACATAAATAAAACGTCTTTTTTAGAGAATGGGTTCACCTCAGCACTTGGAAGAGCCTTAGGATATTTAGGTATTGGAATAGATACTTCTATAGCTTCAGCCGATGAGGTTACAAATGCAGTAAGCAATCAAAGTAAGGATGACAATCCCTGGCTAAAAGAAACTGAATTAAAAGCGCTTATTGAAAAAGGCACTAAAGCACAGGCGGTAAAAGTACTCGCTGCCTATAAAATGAAAACTGAGTACAAAAATCAAATAACTAGTAAATTTAAAATTTAAAATTATGACACAAGAAAAAGTATTTGCAGATGGATTTAGCTTCAAGCGTAGAGCAGGAGCGCCAGACTTTGTAGTTGGAAACATTAGCGTAAAAGTTGATGACGCTGTAGCGTTTCTACAAAAGAATGTAAAAGGTGGCTGGGTAAACCTGGACATTTTAACCGCTAAAAGCGGAAAGCAGTACATTGAATTAAATCAATGGGAGCCTAATGGCGATACACAAACTGTAAAACAAGTCAATCCTGTAGCCCAGGATAATGATTTGCCATTTTAATTTAACCAGGGCGGCTGTAAAAAGCTGCCCTTTTATTTTACTGTTATGACAGATAAATTTAAATCAGCCGATTTATACGACAGCACTCCAGAGGATGATAAAAAATTTATGGAGGAAAGAATTACAGTATTATTAGAATACTTGGCAAATTCAAGAAACGAGGTAACTATGCTAACTGGAAAGATTGCATATTTAAGAAACAAACTAGAACAAAATGGAATTGATTACTAAACAAGATACAAATGAGGAGTATCACTCGCACAAATCTATCTCAGCGAGTGGACTTAAAATGATTTATAAAAAATCAGTAAAGCATTATTTAAAGGCAAAGTTTACAGAAACGCCAGCAATGGCTCTGGGTACAGCTGTTCATACTATAATGCTAGAAGGTCAAAAACAATTTGACCAGGATTACTATTTGATGCCTGACTATGATGGCAGAACAAAAGAGGGAAAGCAAATAAAAGCAAAACACGAAAAGTTAGCTGGGAGTCGCAAAGTATTAAGAGATGCGGATATGGATAAAATATCTGGAATAATGCAAAATCTAAGACAGCACGATCTAGCGCAAAAATATTGTACAGGAACTGTAGAGCTGTCACACTATGGCAAAATGAATGGAATACCTATTAGGGTGCGCCCAGATGTGTTTGGCGACAATTGGATTGGTGATGTTAAAACGTGTCAGGATAATTCGCCTATAGCATTTAGGAGAGATCTTTTTAAATACGCTTATCATTTACAGGCGTGTTTTTATTCTGACGTGCTAGGTTTTCCTCCAGAAAACTTTCGCTTTGTAGCTGTAGAGACTAACTATCCTTACAGCGTTGAGGTTTATGCTTTAGATGATGATATGATTTCTATAGGGAGACAGGCATATCAAAAGGCATTATCTGACTGGGGTTTTTATTTAGCCTCTGGAATAGAAAAAGGATACCAGGCAGCTGGATATATGGATGATGGCGCTTTAATATTATAACTATGGAATTAATACAAATAAAAACAAAAGTTGAAAATCATTTTGGGTTCTTTATAAATGTGAGATCTAGAAAAAGGCATTTAGTAGATGCTCGTAAAATTTATTTTAAATTATGCAGAGAGTTAACCAAAAAATCACTTACAGAAATCGGTAGGTCTATGGAACGAGATCACGCCTCAGTATTACATAACATTAGGAGCTGCAAAGATTTATTTCAAACTGATCCAGAATTTAAAAGGAATTATATAATTTTGTTTAGGGAGGTAAACCTGTTAAGATTAGATAAATGGAAAATTCCAAAAGCAGCGATACCTAAATTTATACACCCAGGATATTTAAGATATGCAGACAAAAAATCCATTCGAAAAGTATTTAACAAAAGAGGACCGACTCCAAAACAGCGTTATGAATTATATTAAGATGCAATATCCAGGAACTTTTGCAATTCACGTACCTAATGAAGGTAAGCGTTCTCCATTTGAACGTTACAAATTTAAATACTTAGGAGGTTATGCAGGTATCCCAGATGTTTTAGTATTTGTAGCAAAAAGTAATTACAGCGGTTTAGCGCTTGAATTAAAAGTCGGATATAATAAACCTACAGAAAACCAATATAATTGCTTAGAGAGGCTTAAAAACGCCTCCTGGGATGCGCACTGGTGCAATACATTTGAGGATGCAAAAGAAATAATTGATAATTTTATGAATTATGAGTGAATATAGAAATGTTTTTTGGAGCGAAATTGACCAGCGTATGTGGCGTACAACAACCACAATAGGTGATGTTTCTGTCAGATATGAGTATGTCGGCACAATGACTGGTGCTGAATATGACTTGTTGATTGAGACGCTATGGGAATTATTTGATGATAACAAAATAACCCTGGAGGAGTTCCAAAGAATATTTGGAGACATTAGATCTTTTTGTGACCAGATTAAAAATATAGTAGATAAAGCATAAATTATGAAACCAAACTATTATGCAGTAATACCAGCTGAGGTTAGGTATAACGAAAAACTGACCGCCAATTCCAAATTATTATTTGGAGAGATAACCGCCTTATGTAATAAAAAAGGCGTTTGTTGGGCAACTAATAATTATTTTGCTGAACTATACAAAGTAGATAAGAAAACTGTATCTAATTGGATTAAGCAGCTCCAGGAACAAGGCTTTTTAAAAACTGAGTTGGAATATGATAAAAAGACTAAACAAGTAACTCAAAGAAACATTACAATTTGCACTACAGGGGGTGGTAATAAAAATATGACCAGGGGGTCACAAAAAAATGACCAGGGTGGTAATAAAAATATGGAGGTTAATATATATAATAATAATATTAATAATATAAAAGATAATACCGACACCTATAATAAGGTGTCAGATTTCCGTAAAGATTATATTTTAGCTTATGATCATATTATAAAATTATTCCACGAGAGAAACAGACCTAAAGACACCAGGCAAAAAATACAATGGCTGGATGCAATTCGATTATGTGATGTAAAAGACAAAGTAAAACCTCAGCAACTTTGGTGGTTATGCAATGAAGTTAAAAGAGACAGCTTTTGGGGAAAGCATTTTCAGTCACTTTTAAAATTAAGAAAATCCAGGGATGGCGAAATGTATCTAAATAAATACATTGGAATTTTTGGAAATGAGCAATTTGAAATTCTAGGATCTGAAAATTAATTTTTATATTTAACACCGAAACAAACCAAACAAACAAAACAATGACAAACGAATTTTTAAATATTGGCATCACTCCCAGGGGAAATGCCGTTGAGCAAAAGGCAATCTGTCCAAAGTGCTCACACACCAGGAAAAATAAAAAAGATCCTTGCTTATCTATAAATTTAGAAAAAGGCGTTTACAACTGTCACAATTGTGGCTGGAGTGGGAATGTGAAGTTTAAAGAAAAAAAAGAATTTGTAAAACCTCCAAAAGCTGTTATAGATTTATCGGATCGTACACTTTCCTGGTTTCATAAAAGAGGTATTACTGAGGCAACTTTAAGCCATTGGAAAGTAGGCGAGTCTATAGAGTATTTTCCTCAAGTTCAGAAAAAACGTAAAGCAATCAATTTTAATTACTACAGGGAGGGCGAACTCATCAACTGTAAATTCAGAGATGCTGAGAAGAATTTTAAAATGGTGTCTGGAGCAGAGCTTATATTCTATGGCTTAGATAATATTAAAACTATGGAAACCATTTACATAGTTGAAGGCGAAATGGATGCTTTGTCACTACACGAGGCTGGAGTTTATTCTGTTTGCTCTGTACCTAATGGAGCATCTAAAGGCAATCAAAGACTGGAGTATTTAGATAATTGCTGGGAGTTTTTTAAAGACAAAAAAGAGATAGTTCTCTGCACCGACAATGATCAGCCTGGATTAGCATTAAGAAACGAACTCGCCAGGAGGTTCGGACAGTATCGTTGTAAGTATGTCGAATTTGGCGATTTTAAGGACGCTAATGAGGTTTTAACTGAAAAAGGTGCTGAGGTGCTAAGGAATATTTTAAAGACCGCAAAACACTTTCCTTTAGATGGAGTCGTAAATATTGATGATATTTGGAAAGACGTTTTAAATTATAACGATTATGGAATTAAAAATTTCAGTATTGGTTTGGGTAATAGTGATGATTACTATAAAGTTGATTTTGAAGGGAGCTGGACTGTAGTCACAGGAATACCAAACTCTGGAAAATCTGACGTAGTGGATCAAATTGCCTGTAATATGGCTGTAAAATTTGGACATAGGACTGCTTTTTTTGCTCCAGAGTCATTTCCTTATGAGGGTCATATAAAAAGAATCGCCAACAAATTAAACGAGCGCAACTGCTCTAATGATGATTTAAATAAAACTAAAAACTTTATTGAGGAGCATTTTTATTTTATTAAAATTGACCTGGATAACCTCACTTTGGATGGGATCTTAGATGCTTTTAGAGATTTAGTATTCCAAAAGGGCGTTAATTTATTAGTGATTGATCCCTGGAATATGCTAGACCATTCAGCACAAAGAGATCATAGTTACGTGGGGCAAATGTTATCTAAAATAACCCAGTTTTGTCAGCAAACAAAAACGCATTTATTCCTGGTGGCACACCCTAGAAAAATGGAGTCTAATGAGAGGGGTAACTACAAAGTTCCAACGCCTTATGATATTTCTGGATCCAGTGACTTTTTCAATAAGGCTTTTAATTGTGTTACTGTATTTAGAAGTCTAGGCGAGATGACACAATACAAATCGGATGCTGTACAGATACACGTTCAAAAAGTAAAGCGCAAAGAAAATGGTCAACAAGGCAGTTTTACAGTTGCTCCAGATTTCAAGTCTGGGGGTATTTATAAGCCTATAGATGAGAAAAAACAAAGATTTACAGTGGTTAAAGATCAAATACCTTTTTAGATATGCAAAAACAACAATATAAACAGCCAGTAGTTAATACAGAGGAAAAACATTACAGGGCTTTCAAGTGGTGTGATGACAATGGAGTAAGAATATATCCAAAGCCTAGAAATGGAAAGTTTATTTTAGTCTATGTAGTCAATGACCAGGCGCATACTACCAACAAACTACACGATCCTAAAGACTATCAACAAGCTGTCTGGGATTTTTACGTATTTTTGTATAATAAATTAAACAATGACTGAAATTCAAATTTATCCTTTGATGGGAATAGTTTTCGGAGTTGAGTATTTAAACTCATTCGAGGATAATACAATGAAAAGCATTGACATATATCTTTTTATTATTGGAGTCAGTTTTAGATGGGGATAATATAATAACAAACAACAAAAGGAAAAATGGTAAAAAAAGTAAACATTGCGGCTATAAAGCCAAATGAGGAAAATCCACGCTACATAAATGATTCAAAATTTAAAAAGCTGGTAAAATCAATAAAAGAATTTCCAGAAATGCTAGAAACTCGACCACTTGTAGTGGATGAGAATATGATAGTTTTAGGAGGTAATATGCGCCTTAAAGCGTTAAAATCAGCTGGCGTTTTTGAGGTGCCAGTACATCAAGTTAAAGATTGGACAGAGGACCAGAAAAAAGAATTTATAATTAAAGACAATGTTAGTTATGGTAATTGGGATTGGGATATAATAGCTAACGACTGGGAAACAAACATTATTTCAGATTGGGGAATGGATGTGCCAGAGTTTGATATTGATCCAGATTATTCTGTCTTAGATGATTTTGATATGACTGATCAACTGGATGAAATGCAATCAGGTGTAAAAAAAGCAATTCAAATACCCTTTGAAAACGAACATTATGATGAGGCTTTTGAGCTTGTGAAATTTTTTAGAAACAATGGTCATTATGTAGGTATGATTTTAATAGACAAACTAAAACAGCTTAAAAATGAAATTGAATAGATCAGAAATAAAAGGAATTGATTTTTATTATAGAGATGATTATTCTGATTTAAAAACTTTTGAAGAGGTAATTGGAAGGGATACATATCAAAGAAAAGAATTTAAAATTAATAAAAATGATTATTGGATGGACTGCGGAGGCAATGTAGGTGCTTTTGCTTTGTTATGTTTGAGCAAAGGCGCCAAAGTAGATGTTTATGAGCCAGACCCATATAATTGTAGATTAATAGAAAAAAACTTAAAACTAAATAATTTTAATTGTAATATATATCAAAAAGCATTAGTTCATAATGATCAAAATTCTTGTGTTTTATTTATTGGAAATAACAATCAGGTTTGGCGAAATTCTATTGTAAAAAAATGGAATAATAAAGGAATTAAAGTAGATTGCGTTAATTTTGGAGATGTTCAAAAAAAATATGATTGTTGTAAAATGGATATTGAGGGTGCAGAAATGCCTATTTTAGAAAACATTGAAACAAAATTTAAAAAATTAGTTTACGAATGGAGTTTTGATATAGACCAAAATATAGATAGGCTTAGAGATGTCATTGAATTACAAAAAAAACAGTATTCAAATATATATGGTTTAACAAAATCAATCACTAATACAGATAATCAATTTTGGTTAAAATCTTGGTTTCCTATGTGTATTAATATTTATTTAAAACAATGAAAAAAATTAATTTAGTACAACAAAAACACGACGTAAACATTGGAGATATTTGTGGAGATATAGACCCAAATATAACTGAGGACTCTATTTTTTATTATGACGACAAACCAGTTGGATTTTATATATCAGACTTGTCTATTAAATATAAAAAAGCAGCTCAACTTGCAGACATTGCAGATAATGAATTGAGGTCAAAAAATGTTCCTAAATCTGTAATGAAAAGATCATCTGGATTTGCTGACAAAACTAAAGAAGTTCTGCAGTACTCTACTATTATTGGTAGTATTCCGCCAAAACCGCATATGAGGAGACCGTATGCAACGATTTCAAGTGTTCACGACATTAAAACAGCACGAACTTTCGTTAAAGCTATGATGATGCTGTGTTTAGAATCAGAAAAAATAATCAAAGAAATTACTCCAGAACTATATAAATTGCAAAAAGAAACTATTGAAGAAAATATTGCTAAAAAATGGAGATTTGGAAATTTATTTACAAGTTCAATATCTAACTTTAATATTCCAGCTCCTTTTCATAGAGACGCTGGAAATCTAATAAACTGCTCTAATGTTATCATAGCTAAAAGAAAAAACTCAACTGGAGGTCATACAACTATACCAGATTATGGAGCTACTGTAAATAGTTCTAATAATTCTATGTTAGTATATCCAGCCTGGAGAAATGTTCACGGAGTAACTCCCATAATACCGACATCAGAAAACGGATATAGAAACACTTTAGTATTTTATCCTTTAAAAGCGTTTAAGGGATTATAAAAAAAAATAAATAATTGCTTGTTTTTTTAAAAATAAAATAGATATTTGTTAGATCAAACAATTAAACAAACAAATTATGACAATTTCACAAAACACACAATTAGCTTATTTAGAGGCAAAAGGATTAGCAAAATGCTTAGACGCTTATGCAAAAGATTTTGCATCTGAAGAAATTATGGAAATAGGTTTTAATGAAAACTCAGGTTACGTTTATGTAGCTTTAGAAAGCATTAACTTACAAATAGGATCAGCTTTTGGACAAGATGTAGATTATATCTGTACAGATTTTGAGACTGGAGAAGAGATTTTTTACGAAAGTTTTGAGGATTTTCAAAAAATAGAATTAAACATAGCATAAAATTTATAATATTTTCTATTAATCGAAAGTAAAATGGAAAAAAATATGTTAGAATATTATAATAAATTACTAGATACTTCAAATAATTCTATGCATTTAGAGTATTATAAAGAAATGATATTAAAGTTTGAAGGAAAAAAACAACAAAGTAATTACACTCCAAGATATATGTTTAAAATTAATATCAATAGAGTTTATTCTTCAGTTTTAAACAAACACTTTAGATCTATGTCAGAAGCTTCAAAATATGTTAGAAAGGGTAGATCCTATACACGTAGATGTATTATTGGAGAGTTAGAAAATAAATACGAATTTAAAATAGTTTAAAAACCTATAACGTTCTTTAGTAAACAAAAGTAACTAGGCAGTCAGCTAGTTAATTAGATTTTAAAACGTAGTTTAGATAGGTTCTGCGTTTTTTACCTAATTTTGCAATATGGAAGAATCAACAAAATCCAACACAATATTTAAAAAAAAGGCATTTTTAGAGGCTTATAAAAAAGCGTTTGGTAATGTTACTCAGAGCTGTAATGCAATTGATATAGATCGCACTACATATTATGACTGGATAAAAAAAGATTTGAAATTTAAAAAACAAGTTGAGGAGCTAGAGCCAGAGGAGAGGTTTATGGACTTTTTGGAAAGTAAACTTGTAGAAAGAATAAATAAGGGGGATACTACATCTATAATTTTTGCGCTAAAGACTAAAGCTAAAAAAAGAGGATATGTTGAACGCCAGGAAATAGAACACTCATCTAATGTTGAAACTGACGTAACTTTTGAAATACACGAAAGAAAAAAAGAATCTTAAAGCTAACGTACAACTTAGGCATTTACTAGAATCTAAAAAGCGTTTTGCTGTTTTACAGGGTGGGACTCGTTCTGGAAAAACTTATGCAGTATGTCAATACATAGCTTATCTAATTAGGACAGAAACTAAGCCGTTAATAATTTCAGTTATAAGAAAAACACTCCCAGCCTTAAAAGGATCAGTTCAGCGTGATCTTATATCTATACTAGAGGAGATGGGTACTTATTACACTGGCGTACACAATAAGTCAGAAAATACATTTAAATACAGGAATCATTTAATTGAATTCTTATCAGTTGATGAGCCACAGAAAATACGTGGTCGTAAAAGAAACATAGCTTTTTTAAATGAGGCAAACGAATTAACCTTTGAAGATTTCCAGCAAATAAATATGAGGTGTACTGATAAGATGATACTGGATTTTAATCCATCTGATCCAATACACTGGATTTATGATGAGGTAATACCTAGAGAGGATGCCGATACCTGGATAACAACCTATAAAGACAATTTATTTTTATCAGATGATTTAATATTTGAAATAGAGCGAATGCGAGAACGTGATCCAGACTACTTTAGGGTTTATGGAGAGGGTCAAAAGGCAGTATTCTCAGCACGCCAAATATTTAGCAACTGGACATTTATACCTTATAGCGACTTTCCAGAGTTTGATAGGGATACTGAGGGAGTGGTGGGCTTAGACTTTGGATATACAAATGATCCAACAGCGGCATCGTATATAGTACGCAAAGGAGACACCATTTACATTCACGAGCTAATCTATAAAACAGGACTTACAAACAGCGACATAGTAGAGGAGCTTAAAAGATTAGGATATGATCAAACACTTACTTTCTACGATGCTGCCGAGCCTAAGTCTGGTGAGGAAATGAAACGCCTGGGAATGTATGTCAAAGCAGCTGTAAAAGGTACAGGGTCAATAAACGCTGGAATATCACTGCTAAAGGAATTTAACATAGTAGTGAGCCAGGAATCAAAAAACATAATAAAAGAATATCACAATTACTACTGGACACAATTAAAGGATGGCACTATAATAAATAAGCCAATGGATCGCTTTAACCACCAGATGGACTGCATTAGATATGGCGTTTATAGTCAATATGGCAAACGTTCTGAATTCTTTGTAATATAATTACTATTTTTGTATAATTAAAAATTTTCGTATTGGATGGCTAGTTTCTTAGATAGATTCAAAAACATTGTTTCTAAAAGCGCACAAAAAACTCATATAGATTTCAACAAAGCAATCTATAATTATTTAGGTGATACTCTGGTATGGAATCCAGAGAACGATGATACTTACATCGACAAGGGCTATCGATACAACGCCACAATCTATTCTATTATAAATTTGATTACTAAGTCAGCGACAAACATTCCTTTTCAGGTCTATGAGGTGCAAAAATCAAATGATCTAAAAAGATACAAGGCACTCACCTCTGGAGACTTTAACTCAAACACAGTACTCCAGGCTAAGATGCTACAAAAAAAGGCTTTAGTAGAGCTAGAGGATACTGAATTACACGAACTACTAGATCGACCAAACCCAGCACAAGGATATAATGCCTGGATTCAAGAGATCATAGCCTTTGGGAAACTTACAGGAAACCGATACATCTATGGTATTGGACCAGATACAGGAGCTGGAGTTGGAAAATTTAAAGAACTTTATGTATTGCCATCTCAAAAAGTAGAGATTAACTCTGGCGGTATTATGGAGCCAGTAAAAGAATATACGCTATCCTACAATGGAACTTATAGAATTGCAGCTGATGAGGTTTGCCATATAAAAGATACAAACCTTTATTACGATGGGACAGGATCGCATTTATATGGAATGTCACCTTTAAAGGCTGGACTTAGGGTAATGGATGCTAATAACCAGGCATTGACTACTGGCGTTAAGTATTTACAGAATCAAACTGCTAGAGGTATCTTAATGTCTGAGGAGGGCGATTTAAACGAGGTCCAGGCTAAACAGTTAAAAGATAAATTCCGCCAACAATACCAAGGCAGCGATAACGCTGGGGATGTAATCATCACCCCTAAGAAACTATCCTGGGTAAACTTTGGACTTAATGCCTCTGATTTATCTTTAATAGAACAATATAACGGCACTATAAAGGATCTATGTAACATTTACAACGTTCCAGTACAGCTGCTAAACAATACTGAAAGCACTACCTACAACAATATGAAAGAGGCTAAAAAGGCACTCTATCAAAATGCTGTTATCCCAGAGCTTAATAAAATTAGAGATGAGCTAAATAGATGGCTTGCTCCACAATATGGCGATAAGATTTATATAGACTTTGACTACTCAGCTATCCCAGAACTACAGGAGGAAATGGACAAGGTAGTTGGACAGATGAGCCAAGCCTGGTGGATCACGCCAAACGAGAAGAGAGCCGCTATGTCTTATGGTTTAGATGAGGAAAATGATAAACTAAATGACTACTATGTCCCAGCTAATTTAATGCCCATTAATGGTGACATTATTCCAGAGGCGGCTGATAAGGGTTTGGATTTAGATATATCTAAACTATTTAAAACCGCTGTAATTAATACAGTTGACACTTACACTACTATAGAAGAGGCTCAAGCTAGAGCAATCGAAATGGGAGGCATTGGGTATCACGAGCATTTATTTAACGGCTCGACAGTCTTTATGCCATTTGCAACTCACGCTGAATATGAGGCAGCTAAAAATAACCGCCTAGATGAGTTCTATGCAGCTCAGAGACGTGATGAGGGATATAATGAGGAAATAGATTTTGACTCTATAGAAACAAAATAAAAGCATTTGCAAATCCAGGATGTACATAACCTAGAAAAATCAATTGTCACTTTATTCAATCTCGATGGCTGGGATTTACAGTGGTGTGGTGGCGGTTATGATCATTATGATGCAAAAGGAAAGACGCCAAATGGTAGTAATTGCGTGATAGAAATGAAATTCCGAAACAAATACTATAATACTAAAATCTTAGAAAAATACAAATATGATCAAATAATGGCTTTGCCAAATGATGTGATTAAATTGTATTTTGTAGATGATCCTAAAGCCAACTATCTATTCTGGTTAAATGATTTAACTATTCCAGGGATTAAAGAGATTGAATGCCCTAGCACTACTCTATGGGATCAAAAAAAGAAAACTAAAGAGTTGTATTTGCTTAATGAGTCCCAAGCGATTGTTATAAATAAAAACCAGGAATAATGTTACTAAAAAAAGCTAAAGAATCCTGGAAAAATAACTTTGATAAAGTTCTGGCTAGTGCAGAGCGCAAAGAGTTTGCTAATGCTAAACGATACTATGAGGGTGAGTACCTTAAAGCAATAGATGATTTTTTAAACACTAGGAAAGCCACTGGATTTGATGGGTTATTTAGATTAGCGGATTTATCTGAAATATATCGCCAGGTCTATGTAAACATAGGACTCAAGTTTGCAAAATGGTATTCTCAAAACTTTGATAAGGTAATATCTAAGCAAGTGGATGTATCTGGCTATGATGATATTTGGGCGGAGCGTTTTAACAGAGTCAGCCAGCAAATAGCAGCCGAGAGAGTAACACTAGTCCAGGGGACTGCTAAGGCTACTCTAGTGAATGTGTTTAAACGTTTATCCTCAGATCCAGAGTTTATGACTATGGGACAGCGTGAAGGCGGAAAGTTATTACGCCAGAAGTTTAGCCAATACAGTAAAAGCCAGGCAGAAAGATTAATTAGGACTGAGTCAACTAATGCAGCTAATTATGCAACGCTACAGAGCGCAACTGATATGTTTGGACAGGAAAGTTTACAAAAGGAGTGGATGACTTCAGTAGATGGCAGAGAACGTGCAGCTCATAGGTTTGCAGATGGGCAAATAGTAGGTTTTAAAGAAAGGTTTTTAGTAGGTGGCGAACAGTTATTCCATCCTGGTGATCCATCTGGAAGCGCCAGAAATGTAGTCAATTGTAGATGTTCTACAGCGCCTTTCCCTAAACCAGAGGCTCAAGCTACAGGAACTATCCAGGGATTTGGAATAAGACCTCCAGGGCAAGGCATTGGAACTAAGCCTACAGGACCATCAACTCAAAGCGTACTAAGAACTCCTAAACCAGTTCGAGAGGCTGTTAGAGTGGTAGATGATTTGCCAGATGTTAGAACAGTTAAAGAGGGAAAAGAAGTAGCTAGTAAAATATTAAAAGATGCTGGAGTCGATATTAATGCTGTGACTATTTCTAGCGGTTTAGATATTGAAACTCTAAATCTATATTTAAAGCAGCTTAATAATCTAACAAATAAATATAAAATAAATAGTGCTGCTAACACTCAAGGTCCAGTTAAATTAATATTTAAATCATCTAAAAGGATGTATGGATTTGTAGAGAGAAGTAAAAAAGTGGGTGATAATACCTGGAGATTAAAGAGAATTAATCTAGGCGATAGATCTGAATTATCTGGAAATGTAACAAGAGAAGTATATACTGATAAATTTCAAAGATTATCTAAATCGCCTATAGATATTGATAACCAAAAAATAGGTACTTTGACTCACGAGTTTGCGCATATAATAGCGAACTCTGATAACCAAATAGATGCTGATTTCTTTGATGAACTTAAAGTTATATTTAAAGACTACAAAGATAATCGAGTTAAGTATGCAAACGCTAGAAATTTTAAGGCATTTAATGAAACAAATCTAGGATCTTATGCTGGTACTGAGATAGATGAGTTTTTAGCTGAGGGTTTTAAAGAGTATCAGTTACTCTCTAAACCCAGTAAATACGCTAGATTAATAGGAGAGCTTGTAGATAAATATTATAAAAAATGACACCAACTAACTTAATATGCGAAAAATGCAAACACTTTAAACCTATCTCTGGTGGATGTGAGGCATTTAACGAAATACCTAAAGAGATTATTATGACTAATAAGCATAGTAAACCACTACCAGATCAAAAAAACAAAATAGTTTTTGAGAAAGGTCAGTCTGAGGAGGATAAATTATTTAATTAATATATTTGCATTATGAATACAATCATTTATAAATCAACCCAGATAGGCGAGCTGTTAGATGCTGACACCTCCGCTGGGATAGTTAAAGGATATGGATCTGTTTTTGGTAATGTCGACAGTGATGGCGATATAATCAATAAGGGAGCATATAAAAAGACAATCCAGGAAAACGCTAAGAGAGTTAAATATTTATATCAGCACGATATGGATAAGCCTTTAGGCAAAATGGTACACCTGGAAGAGGATGACAAAGGTTTAGTTTTTGAGGCGCATATACCTAAAACACAATTAGGGAAAGATGTCGTTGAACTTATGAAAGCTGGAGTAATCACTGAAAACTCAGTGGGAATATTGCCTCTACAAAAAGAAATGGGACACGATGGATACAGACACCTCAACGAAGTAAAACTTTTTGAGATTAGCGCTGTAACATTAGCAGCGAACGACCAGGCAATGATAATGGATGTAAAAGGTAATATAGATCCAGAAAAAATTGCTAAAAGGTTCGATAAAATGGCTCAATTAATCAGAAAGGGAGAGATCTCAGATGATTTGGGATACGCCCTGGAGGCGGAAATACTAAAGCTAAAATCTATTTACATAAATGTCACTCAGCCGACCGATATTGAAGTCACTGAGCCGATTGTAGTAAAGGCAGACAATAGCGAAATTTTTAAATATTTGTTTAACACTCTAAAAAAATAATAATGGAGGATAACTTAAAAAAAGAACTTGATCAGATCGGAAACATAGTTGACGAGAGAATCGAGAAAGCATTTAACCAGGCTAAAGATAACGCCAAAGGTGAAATGGAATCATCTCTAAAATCAGAGATTGATAACTTGACTACACAGTATGTAGAGAAGAGCGAAGCTCTTAACAAGAGAATGGATGAGATGGAAATGGCTGCAAAGAAAACTATTTCTGGAGCTACTCCACAGACATTTAAATCAGCTATTCACACAGCTTTAAAAGATGGCGCAATTGATGCAATGCTTAAAGGTAATGCAAACGCTGCTCGTTTTGAAGTAAAAGCTGATATGAGCCTTGGTGCTGATGTTACTGGAGTAGTTGCTGGAGAAACTATCGTGGATCAAATCAAATACGATCCTAGTCGTTCAACTCACATTCGTTCTTTGCTTTCTTTAGGATCAACAGATGCTCAGACTATCCGTTACCCAAAAGAGTCTGCTTATAGCGATAACGCTGGAACTACTGCGGAAGCCGCTGCATTTGGACAGTCAGATTTTGATCTTGCTGCTTCAACTGTAAACGTTGAGAAAATCGGTACTTATATGAGAATCACTGGAGAGATGTTGGATGATATCAAGCAATTGACTTCTTACCTTTCTGCTAGAGTTCCAGAAAAAGTGCTATCTGTAGAGGATAACCAGATCTTAAATGGGGATGGATCATCGCCAAACTTAGATGGATTATTCACTGACGGAGCTGCTTTTGCCGCTGGAGGATTTGCGAACGCTATTGAGTCTGCTAATGAGTTTGACGTGCTTACAGTTGCTTTAAACCAACTTGCATTGGCTAACTACCAGGCTGATACTATCGTATTAAACCCAACTGATTTACACAAAATGATTTTGTTGAAATCTACTGCTAATGAGTATTTGAGAAATCAAATTTTTAGCGGTTTACAACCAACAATCAACGGAATCCCTGTAACACTTAATACAGCCGTTACAGCTGGAAAATTCTTATGTGGAAATTTACGTCAAGCGTCTCAGCTTTGGATTCGTGAGAATCTAGCTGTAGAGTTTAGCCGTGAGGATTCGGATAACTTCCAAAAGAATTTCGTGACTGTACGTGCAATGGAGAGAGTAGCTTTAACTAACTACCTACCTAATGCAATTGTACAGGGAACTTTCTCAACTGCTAAAGCTGCTTTAGAGACTGCATAACAACAGTTAATACAGCTCATTTAATAGTGAGAATTTTATTTAATAGGGTAGCCTTAATTGGTTACCCTTTTTTTATGCTTTATAAAATAATTTCCCCATAAATTTGGAATTTCCAAATAAATCTGTAAATTTGGGGAAACAAACTTTAAATATTATGAAAAAATTAGTTCAAAAAATCACAAACTCAACTGAGTGGATTGTATTGGCTGAGATGTCAAAAGCAAAGATTTTATTAGGCGCATTTGCCGTAAATGTAACTGGCTTCTTTTTTATGTATGCCATACTAGATGTTATTTTATTTATCAACTACGACCTATAGATTATGGATTTGCAGCAAAAGGTAAGGGTTGTCTTGATAATAGGGTTTATCGCCTGGGGGTTTTCCCTGGGCTTTAGATTCCAGGCTTTGTGGGATGCTCTTGTAATGTTTATTTTATCATTTGTTTTATACCGATATAATAATGGATGAGCCTTACGATTTTTATTTAAACAGCATTAGAGACCTGACTGACAAAATGAATGCAGTAGATTATATGTATCTCAGTGAAAAGATATGGGATTTTACAGAAAGATTAGACGAAATTAAAAAACGATAATATGGAATTTTACGACCACACACCGCCAGATGATTACGAGGGAGGATATTGCAAAGTTTGCGACCGACCTAGTTATGGTGACGACATTTGTAGCTCAAGTTGTTTTGAGGCTTATATGCTATAAATACTTTGTTTCATTTTGATAGGGAAACCCTGGATTTAACGTCTAGGGTTTTTTTTGTAGCTTTGATATGTGGATAATAATCAACAAGGCTGTTTGGCAGAATACTTATTCGCCACTGAGTGTATAAAAAGAAATTACCAGGTCTCTATGCCTTTGATGGACTCATCACTTTATGATTGCATCGTGGATACAGGAAAACAACTACTAAGAATACAAATAAAATCATCCGCAAAAATTCCAGAAAATGATAGACTCAGTAATGTACATATTCCGCTGCAAAATAATAAGCGTAACTACACTAAAGAAAAGATTGACTACTTTGCTGTCTGGTCTGATTTTTTTAATGGTTGGTTTGTTTTTAAAAATACTGGAGATATGCAATCAATAAGAGTTTCAATAACAGGTAAGAATAAGAAATTTTTTAATAACTTTGCATTTGAGTAGAAATTTTTTCTATTTCATAGTTTGTTTGGTTTCACTAAAAGCGTCACAATTACAGTGGCGCTTTTTTTTTATCTTTGTTGTAAATAATATATTATGAAGATACAAATCATAAAAGACGTTTATTCTGGATCAGGATGGCGCAAAGAAGGCGACATTATAGAAGTAGATCCAAAGATCGGTCGCCACTATTTAATCAGGGGCATAGGAGTGGAATACAAAGAGGAGAAAATAGTCAAAGAAACTAAAGAGGCTAAGACTCCAAAAAAGCGCATAACTAAAGCCAAGAAATAATGCACGACATTAAAATCAACTCTACGACTGGTAGCGAATTAGTTACTACTCAGGAGGTAAAAGACTTTGTTCGTATTGACACCAGCTCAGATGATGCAATTATAAGCAGAATGATTGTCACTGCTAGAATCTGGTGTGAGAATTACATAGGCAAGGACATAGTCGCTAAAAATAGAACGTTTTACTTGCAGGAGGTTGATGACAGATTTACGCTACCATTTTCGCCAATAGCTTCTATTAGTTCAGTAACTTCCAAAAATACTGCAATAGCTTTTGAGTCCTATGGATTAGATGATACTATTATCGAAATAGGATCACTCCCAGCGGATGAGGTTAAGGTGACTTATATTACTACAGGGATTTCAGATGATTTAATCAAAGAGGCTATTTTGCATTTGGTTTCAACTTACTACGATAATAGAGCGGATTTTATTGAGGGCAATATAAGTGAAATACCTACCAGCGCAAAAAACATTTTGCAATCCTATAAAACAATGTATTTTTAATGAATGCAGGAAAATTAAATACTAGAGTTGAGGTTAAGAGATTAACTAAGACGCCAGATGGATTTGGAGGAACCACTTCGACTACAGCAACTGTAGAGACTCTATGGGCAAATAAAAAGGATATGAAGGGCGATATTTCAGATACTGAAGGCAAACGTGGTCGATCAGCAATGATTGAATTAGAGCTTAGAAAAAAGGCGGCTGATTTAATCCAGGATAATGACATTTTAAAAATAGAAAATAAACCAGGGAATTATCGTATAAATGGTATTTACGATAGTGACCAGGATTTTTTTACTGTAATCAAAGCCACAAAACTAGATTAATGAAAGTAGAATTAAATAAATCCGACTATAATAAACTACAGGCAAAATTAACAAAATTAAAGGCTATTGACAGAACGCTGTTGTCTACTGAAATAGGAAGAGGCGCTTTAAATATTGCTAGAGATATTAAAAAAATTGCGCCAGTAGATACTGGTAATTTAAGAAAACAAGTAAAAGCAGTGGTTAATAATAAACAAGCTGAAATCAGATCAGATGCACCTTATTCTGGCTATGTAGAATTTGGAGGTAAAAACCCAAAGCGACCCCAGGCTGAGATTCCATTCTTTTATCCAGCTGTAAATAAAGGTTTAATAAAGATGATTGACAGCATTGATAAAACAATAAAAAAACTACTTAAATGATAGAGGCAATCCATTTTATAAGAAAGGCGATTATAATACGTCTAACAAACGCAATTACATCCAATGGGGTAACTGTACCGATTTATAATAGAGTGCCTAACGATGCCTCTGAGCCTTATATAAGAGTATATTCAGTTGACTCTACAGAGGTTGATCAAAATTCAGATACTTTTATGTTGGAATGCTCTACTAGGATTGAGGTGGTGACTTCATTTGTTGGTGATGATGGCGGAGAGTTGCAAGCGAATCAAATTGCATCGGACATTTTAACCCTAATTAGAACACGCTCTGGATCCTATTTTGATCTAAGTGCGGATGGATTTAATGTTTACACTTGCACAAACCAGGGAACGAGTTATCTATATGAGGATGGCGGAGAGAAAACATATTTTAGAGCGATTTTAAATATTACCAATAGAGTAGAACAACCTAATTAAAATGGAGCAATTGAAAATATATTTTTTTAATGGAATAGCTTTAGCGATAAGCGTGACGTCTATAAACCCATTTTTACAAACAATCAGTCTAGTGCTGGCAATATTATACACTGGAATTTCAATTTATAAAAAAATAAAATAAAGTATGTCCCCAAAAATTGATATTAATAACGATGGAAAAGCGGATTTTAGTATTTCGCCAATGCAAATAATTACAATAGGAGCAATGTTTGCCTCAGTAATCGGATCATATTACACTCTAAACAATAGAACTAGTTTACTGGAGGAGGAGGTTTCTAAATTACAATACAATCAAAAAGAGTACACTTGGAAAAATCAAAGAGAGCTTGAGGACCAGGTGAAACAAATTGAGCTGACTCTTAGAGATTTTATGAAGGATTTAGAATACCTAGAAAAAGACAATGATAAAAAACGTAGGTAATACAGGAACTGTAGGAAACACCTTAAATTTAAATAATACAAACACAAAAATAGTTACAAATAATATGGATACAATTATGATTTTTTTAGCAATTATTATAGTGATTTCAGCGGTTGCAATAATTTTGGCGTCACGTAAAATCCTCAAAGATGACAACGGAAATAAAATTCCAGACTGGCTAGAGGATAAATTTTCAGATATTAAAGAAGAGATTAAAAAATTAAAAAAATAAGCAATGAGATATATCAGCAAACATATCAGCTGGAGGGAGGCGAGTCACTCAGCGACAGCGGAGAAAAAAGAAATCGAAAACACACCGACAGAATCGGCTGTGGTAAATATGAAAAAGCTTGCGAAAAATGTATTCGAGCCGCTCAGAGAATGGGCAAGCGAGCCAATTCGTGTGAATAGTTTTTATAGATCGCCAGATTTATGTGATGCAATAAGATCATCCAGGAACTCACAACATACTAAAGGTCAAGCTATAGATATTGATGCTACAGGTGAGATAACAAACGCTGAATTATTTCATTACATAAAAGACAACCTACCTTTTGACCAGTTAATATGGGAGTTTGGTGATGATGAAAACCCAGACTGGATTCACGTATCTTATGTGGGACCATCTGGTAATAGAGGCAATATTTTAAAGGCGGTTAAAAAAGGTAAAAAGACAAAATACGAGTTCTATGCTTAAAATGTTATTATCTCTTTTAGGAAAAGGTGACAGCGGTAAATCAAATATCGGTGGTTTAGCTTTGGATATAAGAGAGGCAATAAAAGGCAAAGAGATGGATCCTCAGCGCCTTATAGAACTCCAGGCAGAGATTAATAAAGTAGAGGCTCAGAGTCGACATTGGTTTGTTTCGGCTTGGAGACCTTTTATAGGATGGATTTGCGGTTTAGCTTTTGGATTTCATTACATAGTGATGCCGCTGCTTATATCTTATACTGACATTAATCCTCCAGAGTTTGATACCAATAGTCTTTTTACTGTACTTATGGGGATGCTAGGTTTGGGCGGATTAAGAACATACGAGAAATTAAAAGATAAAACTAAATAATGGCAACAAAACAACTTTACAGCGCTAACCTATTTCATAGAATGTCTTTTGGCGATTTTGGATTTAGAATATTATCATCATCTGGAACTGATACCAGCCCAAGTGGTGAAAATTACTGTTTAATAGAGTCTTTACATAGTGCAACTACAATTAGTTTTACTAGTAATACAGATGGAGGTGATCAAACTGTGACTGATTTAACTCTAAAAGATTTTCATATTATTAAGGGTGATATATCAGATATAACTATCTCAAATGGAGTTTGCATAGCATACCTTAGAAATTGATTAAATTTGTAGAAAATAAATAGATGGCTACATTCACTGGAAATAAAATAAAAGATACCTATCAATCAATAGTAAAAGCTATTGACAATCTTGAGGTGGGTGCAACTGATAAAATTTTAACCGATGGAGTTGGTAATGAGTTAGGGCTACACGTAAATACAGAGGGTGATTTTAGAATCGAGGGTGATCTCAGAATTGATGGAGCAATAAAAGATTCTTTAAACTCGCCAGGAACTACAGGGCAACTTTTAAAAAGTACGCTAACAGGAACTGACTGGGTTGATGTTTCTAGCCTAGCAGTTACATCCTTAACAGCTACCACTGGAATAAATGCTGATTTTAGCCAGGGCGATGTAACTATCTCATTAAATACAGAAGGTTTTCAGGATATTATAGGAGCTATGGTTTCTGGAAATACGGAAACAAATATCACAGTAACCTATGACGACGTTAATGGAAAATTAAATTTTTCAGTTGATGACTTAGGCGAGGTTTATACAGCCGATGGATCTACAATAGCTCTAAATTTATCAAATCAATTTAGTATTCCAAATGGAGGGATAGGCACCGATCAAATCGCTGACAGGTCTATCACAAATGATAAAATAGCTTATCAGTCAATTGGACCAAATGAGATGAAGATAGGCGGTGACATTGGTAGTTCAGGCGAAGTCTTGACCTCAAATGGTGATGGGAACTTTTCCTTTCAAACTTCCGTTTCTAGTATTACAACTGACGGCATAATAGTAGCGGATGACAGTACAGGAGACATAGCGCTCTCAATTGGACTGGCAACAATTACTACTTTTCAATTAGTAGATGATGCCATTACAAGCGTTAAAATAGCCGCCAATACAATTGGACCCAGAGAATTAAAAATTGATACAAACGGAAATGCAAACCAGGCGATAGTATCCGATGGCGATGGTACTTTTTCTTATTCAAATATAGTTAGTTCAATATCAACTGACTCAGTTTTGAGCGCAGATGTTTCCTTTGGAGCTGTGACAATCTCTTTAAATAATAACTCAATCACTACTGATCAGCTAGATTTATCTGGTTATGGCACGTCTGGTCAAATGCTTATCTCTGACGGAGACGGCTCATTTTCCTGGACAAACGCTCCTGGAGTAGGTGGCGAAACCAGTGTCAATGTTGATATAACTACAGTTACACAAACTGGCGATAATTCAGCCAATACTGTAATTCTTCCTGTATCAATGTCAGATGAGAATGATATAATGGTTTACTTGGATGGGGTTTACCAGACAAAAGATAATTTTTCTGTAAGCGGCACGACTTTGACGCTTGTTGATACTCCAGCAACTGGAGTCGCTATTGAAGTAGTATTATTTACATCCACTAGCGTTACATTAGTGGGCGGATCTGGATCAGTGAATCATTTACCAATTTTCACACAATCGGCAGAGGTTGGCTCTTCTAGTGTTTCTGAGGCTAATGAAATTTTAGATATTGATTTAACTGGCGCCTTAACTATTCCAATGGGTACAACGGCAGAGCGACCAGCAACGCCTGGAGTTGGAATGGTTAGATATAATTCTACATTAACAAAATACGAGCTTTATAATGGCTCTGCATTTGTAGATTTACAAAACGTTTACACCGCTGGGAATGGTATCTCAGTGGCTAATAATATTTTTACAGTTGCGGCTGGTAGCGGATTAACTCAAGACACCAGTGGACTGAGTCACGATGACACCTCTACACAATCCTCAATTAGTGCAAGCTCTAGGACTTACGTTACAGGCGTAACTCTAGACACTTTTGGGCACGTTACTGGATTAACTACAGGAACTGAAACTGTAACATCAAACACCTATACTAATGGCTCTGGATTGACGCTTTCTGCTAATGAGTTTAGTCACGCCAACACTTCAGATGCCTCCTCTGTAAGTGCCTCAACAAGAAGATATATCAAGTCAGTAACTTTAGATGAATTTGGTCACGTTACGGCACTAACCACAGGAACCGAAACTGTCACAGATACAACTTACAGCGCCACTGGAAATGGTCTGGATTTGGCTGGGACTGTATTTAGTCACTCCGACACTTCTACGCTGTCAGATACTGTAAATTCTGGAAGAACGTATATTCAAAACGTGACAGTAGATGAATTTGGACATTTAACTGGAGTAACTACAGCAACTGAGACCGCTGGAGAGGGTTCTATTTATACCGCTGGTAATGGTTTAGAATTATCTCAATCAAATGAGTTTAGAATAAGTGAGGATATATATGGAATCAGGATAATAGGTACTGGCGATCAATCTAATTTTATTTACTTTTTAGAGGATAATTCTATTCAATTTTATGTAAATGGTCAGTATATAACTAAAATGGAATCGGATGGCGATTTGCACGTTGATGGCGATGTGATAGCTTTCTCCAGCTCAACCTCTTCAGATAAGCGCCTAAAAGACAATATTAAAACAATTGAAAACGCCTCAGATAAAATAAAACAACTAAAAGGAGTTGAGTTTACCTGGAAAAAGAACGGAAAAAATGGAGGCGGAGTAATTGCCCAGGATGTCGAGAAAGTACTTCCAGGAGCCGTTAAAGAGGTTAATTCACTAAATGGTGAGCAAACATATAAAACAGTTGATTACAATGCTGTAATAGGGCTCCTAATTGAAACTAACAAAGAACTTTTAAAGCGTATTGAGCAACTTGAAAATAAAAAATAATGGCATTACCTACTAGCGGAAGTTTGAGTTTATCTGAAATCGCTACGGAATATAGTGTCGCTCAGGCTAATATTTCTTTAGCAACTATGTCAACGAATATTAGTTTAACAGCGCCACACGCTGTAAGTGAATTTTATGGCTTGTCATCTGGTCCAGCTTATACACCTTTAACTTATTCAGTTGTTGAGCAGGGCGGAACCTACACGCCTTTTAGGGTTTATTATAACAATAGTCGCTGGTTTGTTACTACTTCAAACGATAATCAATTTGATATTTCTGACAACAACGCCACTACATTTTCCCAGGGCGCTGTTCATTTAAAAAAGAATGCGGCTTTAGCTTTTAATGGTAATACTGTTTGCAGTATTGACTTATCGGATAATGCTGGTGATTTTAGGATTAGTAGATCCACAAATAATGGCACGAGCTGGAGTACAATTTTCACCGATGTCGATGGGAATTTTAGTTCAAATTTAGATAATATCCATATTTTTTACCAGGGCAGTAATCGCTGGGTTGCGTTTTCGGATTACACGACTTATATTTCTACAGATAATGGAGCTAGTTGGTCATTTAGTTTAGGCAGTCCTAGTGTTTCTGGAAATGGCGGAGGCGCTCAATCTGGATCAAGAATTATAATAAATGACAACGCAAATTTCTATCTTTCAGATAATGGCTTTGCTACAAAAACAGTGATTAGTTTACCTTTTGTAAATGGATCTAAATACGCCCCTAATAACATAGCAACAAACGGCTCAGGAACGTGGCTGGCTTGGAAATATATACCATTAGGCAGGATGTTAAAGTCTACTAATAATGGAAGCACCTGGAGCGCCATAACTACGGATTTACCAAGTTATGAAAATGGAACTACGATAAAATATAACCAGGGAACCTATGGGGATAGCAAGTTTTTTATAGCTGCTAGCACGTACGCTGGAAATTTAATTGGAGGGGTTTATAGTTCAGGAAATAACGGATCTAATTTTAACGCAAATCCATTAGTTGGAAGCCCCACAACAAACAAGGGAGCAATAGGAGTGCATCATAATGGTACAGATTTAGTTGCGGCTGGTCAATATGATAACTATAAAATCAATTAAAAAACCTTAATTTTGTATAAAATAAAATAATGGCTACAACTCAAGTTTCAACCTCGGTATTAAAAGACGGATCAGTAACCTCAGCAAAGCTGGATACTAATATAGCCATTACAGGAAATTTAATAGTAGACACCAATACTTTATATGTAGATTCTACAAATAACCGAGTTGGGATAGGGACTGATAGTCCTGATATAGCTCTTCATTCCTTTGGGACAGGAGATGTGGCTAAATTTGAAACTACATCTTTTGGAGGTGTTAATTTTTCAAGAGAAAATGCAGTAGGAAACCATAGTACGCATTTTGTAACTTCTTTTAACAATGCAGATAGTGAAGTGGCTTATATTAAGACACTAAATAAAACAGGCGCTACAACAAGCACAGGCACAGGATATGAACTACAAATAGCAGCAGCAGGAACTGGTTATCAAACATTCTACACTAACGAAACAGAGCGAATGCATATTACAAGCGGAGGCGACATATCCTTCCGTGATACTTCAGCTAATGAAGCTTTCTACTGGGATGCTAGTACTTCGAGGTTGGGACTAGGGACTGCGAGTCCTGCAAGAACGCTTGAAGTAAATAGCGGAACTGCTTCTGATATTGCTAAAATTGGAAACAATAGTGGTGCGTTTACTTTTGGTTATAGTGGTTCTTTAGCAAGTATTGATTTAGCAGCAAGTAATGCTTTTAGAATAAGACAGGGTGCTATTGTTCCTTTTTATATAAACACAGATGGCAACGTAGGAATAGGTACTACTAGTCCTAGTGAGAAACTAGAAGTTAAAGATGGTAGCATAAGAACTACTACTTTAAATTCATTTTCCAATTTAATATCAGGCAGAGCTTCAGTACCTAATGTATCTGGCTACAATATAGGTGGTTTA
>Ga0208303_1000114_pt1 | contig 33519 bp, 43 predicted proteins | sample CB_VirMetaG_2_FD_184537 | JGI IMG/M metagenome (GOLD analysis project Ga0208303, IMG submission 184537) | Freshwater to marine saline gradient viral communities from Chesapeake Bay - CB_1504_2 Viral MetaG (SPAdes) (version 4) | ecosystem: Environmental > Aquatic > Marine > Coastal | place: USA... | reverse complement strand
AACTCCCTTAATCTTCTCAGCAGTACGTAGGCCACCAAGACCAAGCATACCTAGTAGTACAGTCATCAGGCTATCCATGTCAAACGCAGGTAACTCTGGTATCTCTATGCCTAAGTAAGCGCATACAAACATTGTAACAGGGGCAAAGATGAAATGCCAACCCATCGCACTGGCTAGTATCCAGCCAAGAAATGGACGCCATCCCGCCACAAAGATAGACTTGTGTGAGGCTTCTGCCTTATTGATTTCAAGCTGACCCTTAGCTAACTCCTGAGCATGACGCTCAGACATAGTTGCAATCTCATGTGCAAGCTTTGCCTTCTCACCAGCATCAGGGATAAACTTATCCAGTAGACCTGTAACTGGTCCTATTAGTGCTTGTAACATTTATAACTCCTGACCCTTTAGCTGAATACAACGAAAGTTTCTAGGCTTCAAGTCGTAGCCCTTCATCTCCATGATGTTGTTACCCATCTCGTAAGCCCTAGAGACACACTGATCGTATGTCTTATAAGGTCCACGTGTATCATTAAACTCCCAACAGTCTGTAGGTACAGACAAGCTGCAAGCTAGTACTAGTGTCTTAAACATAATTAGCCGCCTTTGCTACGGAAACCATAACTGTTATAAGAAGACCTATAGCTACCGCTAGGATAGCCGTAACTAGCCCAACAGTTTTCATAGTATCTTCAAATTCCTTAGCCTTGCGTACTAGTTCACGCCTAGCCTTAGCTTCAGCTTCTCGTTGTTCTTGTAACCGTTTAGCACGTTCAGTCAAGATACCCTTCCAAGTACCATGACCAAAACGCATGTCAACCATAGTAGCTACTTCCTGCAACTTCTCTGCTGCGAGTTTAGCATCTATCATCTCTTTAGCTACAGTATCTACCCCAAATTGATCCCCAAGTCCACCACCAGCCTTCTTGTTTCGGGCTTGTTGTACTTGCTTTTCGCCTGTGAACAGGTTGTCAATCTGGCTTGCTATTTGTCCAATATCTTGAACAGTGTTAATGTGTGTCTTGATAAAGTCTACACTCTGTTTAACAAGTGCAATCCCAGCTAGGGCAGTACTGATCGGTTCCATATGGTTCCCCTATTTGAAATACTTTGTAATATTACCTAGTAGGCCATCGTCTTTTTTCTTTTTAGTATCGTACTGCTTTGTGTAAGTCTTCTTAGCTATAGGTGTTTTAGTATATGTCTTAGAAGACTTAACAACCTTCTGAGGTTTCACGCCAGTACCCTTAGTACCTGTGTGTACCTTAGTAGCTCCCATGCCTAGCTGTCTGCTAATCTTGTCTAGCGTACCCTCGTCCTTATCTACTCCAACTATATTCTTTCCCATAATTATACCTTCATAAGTAGAGATGCGGCGAGGCCAACGATAACAACCGTTGACCCCATGATCATTGCTTCTAAACGCCACATGCGCTTGTCCAACATAGCTAGTTGGTTTTCAACACTAGCATAGCGAACTGCACATTCTTTTTCGTGAGCTTCCAATTCTAAAGCTACCCTCAATTCGGGTGTGACTGACTGTTCCAGTTTCATGCGTCAGGCCAATCGTTAATAGGTGCATTACCTGTTACATTGCCCTCAGCGTCCACAGGAGCCTCGTACAGCGCGATAAAGGCTTCTAGGGTAGTAACACCGCTAATAGCTGCTTCAATCGCTCCTGAGGCTGTCCTGACGGATTGACGGTATGTTAAGATATCTGAAGGGATTTCAGCATCTGTTTCTGCTTTACGTGTAACGTACCAGTCAGAGGAGGTAAGAAGCCCTGCTGCTTGCTGTTTAACAGTAGCAATAGCGTTGGACTTCAAACCCTTTGTGACTAGCTGATTGCCATCTTCCATAATGGCGTTGCCATCGGCATCAACTTCGTTCACATCGTCAAGGGAACGTGCCACACCGGCTGACCAATAAAACCGCCCATCAAAGCTGGCTGGGTCATCTTCCCAGACTAGACCCTTGGCTGCTTTGGTTTCTGCTGACCACACCATCCAGTTTCGGGGATGAGTGATACCGTCATTATCCACCCAGCTTTTGCCAGCACGGATTATTCTTCCACTATATTTATATGCCATTGTAAATCTCCGTTATCTGGCGTTAGCGTATTTGAATGGGGTTTCGGCAAAGGCAAGGTAGGCGTATGTAGCGCCGCTAGTATTAACCCAAGCCCCTGAGGTACGAATCTTAAATCCATTACTTAAAATGTCGTATGTATCAGTGCTAGCTGCCGTTTGCGATGAGTTAGGGATTAAGTATTCGCGGGCAACATTGTAAGGGTCTCTAGCGGTATCATAAATCGTCCAGTTGTCGCCTGCTGCGGATGACTTTTTAATAAGGATAAATGAAGGCCGGAAGCCTGTGTAGACAAACGGGCCATCTGCGGAACCGTTGCCGAAATATTTGCCGACCTTGCTGTAGCCTTCAACGCTGTGGAAGCAATAGGCCACCTTATTGTTGTAGGTTAAAGCATTACCCAAAAATCCGCCGTAGCTTATGACACTGCTAGTTGGATATGTGCTATTAAAGTGTGCAATTCCAGGGGTATATGCGGCACCAGTTACATCTAAGTTGAACACCTGACTTGCTGTTAATGCGCCTGTGTGCATCACATACCAGTTTGTGCCACTGTCATCTCGCGGCTTGGCTATAACAAGTTCTGGTGCGCTGTTTAGGCCGTGTCCAACGGTGCCTGTGGCAGCATTGGCAAACCAAGTCACTATTGAAAACCCTGCATCAGTGTTAGCAGACACGTTTGAAGTTGTACTACCTGATGTATTGCTGACTGCTGTGCCGCCAGCTTTCCACGCCCAAGTTACATAGTTATCTGTATTATAGTTTAAAACATTACCAGCAGTTCCATCTGAAGTTGTCGTAAAACCATCAGCATCAAATGAATCTAATAGATTGTAACTGTTTTCAGCACTCGTATTATTTGCTTGCAACTGGTAAGGTATGCCACGCACCGTATCATACAAACCATGTGAGAACGCAGTTGTCCGATCTTTGAACCATAAGAAATCGGGGCTAAAGCCCATACCTGTTCTTGACTTAGGCGATGTGTTATCTGCTGTGTATAGATAAGGCACAAAATGCTCAGAACCATTTACAATCGCAGGCGTTGGAAGGTTTGCGGTACAAAGCGCAAGGAAGCCTGACGGTACTGCATACTTGAAGTCACCCTTGCCGTTTTTATCTGTATTGCCGCCAGCGGTGGTTGCGCCAGCAAAAGTGCTGTCTTGGCCGAAGTTGGCTGTCCAAGTAATTGTTGTTCCACCATTTGCACCAAAAAATGGAAGCCACGTTCTAGTTGTATTGGGTTCAGCCGCATGATTAGCACCAGTGCTAAAGTTTGGTGTGCCGCCAATGTAAGTGCCATTGAGATGTACAAACAAGTACCCATTGTCCATATCTAAAGCAAAACCAACAGTAGCCGCTGCTTCGTTCCCACTAAAACTTGAATCAAGTACGTTGTTTTCATAAATACTGCTATTGTGTGTGTAGTATGTAATGTAATCACCAGTTGTGGTTGTTAAATGATTTCCACTTAAACCAACAGTCTGAGTGTCAATGTCCATAATACCCATCAAAGCGGCAACCGCGCCGCCTGTGCTCGCCCCAGTGTACGCAGCTTCCCAATACCACTTGCCGGATTTCGGGATTGTAAATGTTGCGCCGTGTTCTGCCGCTGCGACTGATGCACTGGTACTAGACTTTAGATTGCCTTCACTAAAGGTTATAGTGCCAGACCCTTTTGCCAAAGGATTAAGCGTACAAAAGTTATTCGTAGGGCTATCAGGCATTGCGTCATGTGCAGCCAAGACTGTCACACTAAAATCATTACCATTGCCAGATGAATCTTCACCAATATTAGATGGGTTTGAAAAGTCTAACTTGTATCCATTATTTCCATATGTTCCAGCATAGGTATCAGGAATCCAAACACCGTCTTGAAACTGTCCAAAGTCAGTTGGGTCAAGAGCCTGACCATCTACAAATATATATTCTGAAGTGTAAGAAAGCAAAGAACTATTAAAACCTGCGCCAGTATAGGTTCTGCCTATTCTTAATCCCAATCCGTTTGTGGCATGGTATGAGCCAGTCCAGTTAAGCGGTACAGTTGCAAAGTTTGTAAAGCTGGTTTGCCTCACTCCGTTGACGTATAGTTTCATGCGGTCAGAGTTAGAAGCCTCCGTGCTGTCTAGTACCTGCAAAATATGAACCCAAGCAGAAGGGTCTCTTAATTTCATAGTTGAGTAGTAATACCTAGCATAATCTGCCGCATAAATAATCCTACCGTCATGGTTTATACCACTATTAGAATAGTAACCTGAAGCATTTCCATAGACGCTGTTTAAGGTTTGCGCCGTGCCAATAGGGTTTACCTTTACCCAAAAAGCGTGAGTATGTTTTTTGGCGTCTGTAGGAGTACCTACAGTTCTAAACAGTTGACAGCCTGAAGCAGGCCAACGCAAGCTATCGTCAATTGTAACAGGGTAAAAGCTGCCTGCTCCACCAACACTAGGTTTATGGGCGTTACCTTGAATAACTGCCATGTTAAGCTCCTGTTGAAGTCAAAGCTGGTGTCACAGAACACAGCACATTAGTCCCATCAGAGTAATAAGATAACCAATAAGTACCCGCAGTGCTTATTGTAGTTAAGTCATCAGCAGATATGTACGTAGTAGCTGCCGCAGATATGACAGCACCTGCTGCATTATCTACATAAATATTACCAGACTGTCCTGCTGCAATGTTTGTAAAAGTTAAGACTGGCGCACCAGTTGGGGTTGCTTTGAAGTTGTTTGTAACATCCATGTCAAACGACATATCGTTATCTGTGGTAACTGTACCACGTTGAGAGATTGTAAAAGACTGTGCTACATCTAATTTAGCTGTATCAGCGTCAAAGGCTTGTACAGTTGTACCAATGTCAGCGGTAGCTGCTGTACCTAGTCCTAGATTAGTTCTAGCTGTTGCTACATTTGCTACATCTGACAAGTTACTAGCAGTTGCTAAGAAACCAGCACCTGATACATAGGCCGCTACCCACAGTGAACCTGTGTAGACCTTCATAGCACCGTCAGTGCTGTTGAAGTACAGGCTACCAGCTACAAGAGCGTTGCCATCGTTGTCTACTACAGGCTCTAAGGCAGTCGTAAAGACACCCAAGTAACGATCATCAAAGTTATCGTAGGCTGCTAGTGTAACATCACGTGCGTTTTCCGCTGCTGTAACTGCTGCGTTAGCTGATACTACATCTGCATTAGTAAGCACTAAGTCTGCTGCTGTTAGTCCAGCATTGGTTGAGGCTAGGTTAGCATAGTGTTTAGCTGAGAAGTCAGTAGTAATACCGTCACTAAGAGTGTACTGCGTGTTAATAGGGTGTAATACAATCTTAGTAGCATCAGGGATAATAGCCCCTGTAGCCGCTGTAACGGCTGCGTTAGCTGCTGTCACCGCTGCACTAGCTGCTGCTGATGAGATACCGTCAGCGTAAGCCTTAGTAGCTGCATCAGTGTTAGCAATAGGTGTGCCTACGTTCTTGATTACCTTGTTATTAGCTTCCCACTTGTCATCAGTGTCAAGGAAGATAGAGTCACCAGCAATGTCAATAGCTTCCTGTGCTGCGTGGAAGACCTGAATGTTACTATCATCCAAGTCTTCTTCAGTCAACACAGAGCCAGACGCAAAGTCCACTGCACGTGAAGCTAGGGCTGTAGTACGCCGCACCTGTACCAGAGTTCCGGTAGCTGGTGGGCTTGTTAATAGTACAGTGGAGCTAGAAGGAAAAGTTAGACCTGTCTCAGCCACACCATTTACTGTTACACTGATTTCAGCAGTGTCCTGATATGTAAAGGGAATAGAGAACTGCGTAGTTGCATTATCCCCTGTATAGTTTTGATATGAAAAAGCCATTTGTTTTCCTTAATTAGCAAATTTATTAGAAGCATAGTTAAATAACTGCCTAACACCGTATAACGATTGGGCTGGTGCAAGACGTAAGAACTTACGCCAATCATTCTCAGTCCACTCTTCGCCGTTAAAAACACGATCAAATACGTTATATCCTGTTCTAGCAGCGCTTTCGCCTATACTTACAACAGCAGGTGTCATTACTCCTCCTGAGTTTTGACCACTACCGATGGATGTTGCAGTACCATAGATTACACTAAACAATCCAAACGCTCCTATTTGACCTAAGGCTCCTGCGAGAAATCTATCTGGTGCCATTTGTCGTTTAATATATTCCTTACGATCACTACGCCCTGCGGCGTTCATATATACTCTTGTTGTGTATAAAAGTGAACCCTGTAAGCCAGCCGCTAACACAATCTTTGCAGCACTAACATCACCCCTAGCACCTCTAACAGCTAAACGTGCTGCCTGTTGTTCCATAGCGGCAAGAGGAAAACTAAGAAACTGAAAGTAAGTCTTGCCTACCTCACCACGTAAGAAAGCGTTGCTAGAGCCTATGTTCATCTCCTGAACGCTTTGACGAGCTTCCTTAAAGCCGGATGCTTGGAAGGCTTCTCTGCCCTCAGGACTCCATGCTGAGATGTTAAGCTTAGACACTTTACCACTATCAGAGATAGTAGAGTGTTCTTTCATATCCCTCATAAGAGCATCAATGCTATCTTTATCTAAGCCTAGTTGTTCTAGCTTGGCTTCATGGAAAGGCATCTTACCCTTCTTAATAGCCTCACCCCATGCGTTAGTATACTGAAGCATAGACAACCTACGTAGGGTTTGTGTTACACCCTGTAGGCCAGACCAGTAAGCTACTTTTTGTTGAGCTTCTCCGGCAAACTTACCAAACCTGTCTTGATTAGGTTCAATAACACCCTCAAGGTTAGAGTTTTCATAGCGGTGGAAGTTATTAAATCTACCCATAGCTACTTCATTACCTAATCCCAAGGCTTCTACAAGTTCCTGTACTACATTATCAGGTAAGTCACCACTAGCTGCCTTTGTCATAAGGTCTTTGTAGGCTGGCATAGACCTTAGCATGACCATAGTACCAGTTTCAAACAAAGCGTTAGATAACTCCATTAGGGCTGACATACCAGCCATACCCATATTAACTGAGAAACTAAAAGCTCTTAGAGCCATGTTAAACTCAGCCGTTTTGTTACTAACGTCTTGGTTCTTAGCTAGCCTACCCTTAATACCATCGTAAGCAAACTCAATGCCTCTTAAAGAATCTGATATCTCATCACTTGTTAAACCTTTAAGTGCACCTTCTTCTTCAATAGCTTTTTTAACTGTATCAAAGCCAGAGTTTACCTGATTAGTATCAATACCTCTACGAGCTAGTCCGATTGCACCACCTAATTGAAAGATGTATTGGTTGTGCAAGGCTGTTATGTTTTCTTCTAAGATATCACTAAACCCTATGGTTTCAAAGTCACCTGTAGCTTCATTCTTTACTTGGATAGTAGTATTCTCATCTAAGAGTAAGCGAGGCTTGGAACGTGGATGTCCCTTTACCTTTGCTTTAGCTGAGAAAGCTTCAATAATATCATCAAGGGTATCCTCATCAATATCTTTACCCACTTCACCCATGACTTTTCTTAGTTCTTCAAGCTCCATCTCAGAAGCACTACGTCCATTAGCTCGTTTACTAGGGTCTAAGACACCGTTTGCGTAGCCTTTAGCATAGGCAGTAACTTTAGCTTTAACCTCAGCATCAGTAATCTTTTTCCTACCCTTGTTAGCTAAAGCCTGTCTTACATTAGCCTCAATGTTAGGCTGTGCTTTACGGATAGCTGTTTCAACAAGTTTAGCTACAACATCTGGGGTGCTAGTACCAAAGCGTTTTCTCATGTTAGCTAGTTTGACATCGTTAAAGATACGAGGAAGATAGTTACCATGCGTACCTAGTATTTCCTGAGTAAATCCAGCAGCATCATCTTTAATAGCCATTCTAGCTAATTCATCCTGCTGCTTCACAACTAACTCTGCTAGTTGTTTTACTTCTGGATCAATCTCATCTCCAATACCACGTGCAGACCTAGAGACTTTCTCTTGAAACTCTTGTAGAGTTCCACCTGTACGCTTTTTCCATGCTGTAGCAGTGTTATAAAACATTACCATGTAAGGACTTTTAAACTGAGCAGAGATAATCTCCTGATGTTCAGATGCAGAAGTTTTTGTAGCTACACGTGTACCGTCTGGCAGTGTTTTAAAGCCAGCACTATTCATTACTAGTGCAGCGTTAGCACCGCGTACAGTATCTAGTTTAGAAGTACCATTCTTAAAGTTTGTAGAGATTATTCTACGTAGGAAGTCTAAGCCAGTCTTTTCTGTAACTACATTTTGTCCAGCTAACTGAGGAACAAAAGCCTCACCTGTTTCTAATTGTTTACCAAGCGATTGTCTTACCTGCACTCCTTCTGCATTTAGATTAGACAAAGAAGTAGAAGTGTCTAGTTCCTTTTTAATCATACGCATAGTAGTTGCATCGTTGTTAAAGACATCATAGAAGGCTTGCTCTTCAACTGTTAGCTTCTGGTTGTTACCTACCTTAACAGAAAGTTCAGCAGCCTTACTTCTCTTTGCAAAAGCAATAGAGGCTGTTGTCATAGACCCACCTATAACAGTTCCAAGACCCATAGCTAGTAGTACATCTTGACCAGTATAGTCATAACGGTTCAAGGCTCTTGCGTATTCAAATGCACCAGCTTCTAAGCTACCAATCGCAGCACCTGTACCAAAAGCTCTTAGCTTGCTGTAAGCTTTTGTAACTTTAGGAATAGCCTGAGCTACCGTAAGCACAGTAGCTGTAGCAGGGGCAGCAGGTCCGGTTAGTGTAGATACAGCAGCAGAGGTAGCTGCAACAGCTGCTACTTCTTCTGTTAGTTGTACCATTACCTGTGCTGTTACACCCTTCCAGCCAGCTTCACCTAGTTCTTTAAGACGCTCTTGTTCAACTTGATAACGAGTAGCTACTGCTTCTGCTCTAGGTAATCCACTATCAATAGCAACCTGCATAACTTCTTCATAGGCTCGTTTATCATTCAAAGGGTTTACATATTTTTCTAACCACTCATCAGTAAACTCTGATACACCCTCCTCAGCAGGAATAGGCGGCTGGGATGTAGTTAAACCCTGCACCCCCATAGCAATAACAGAGTCTTGCTTAATAGCAGGGACTATACTTTCAAAGAAGCCCCTCTGCTTTACTTCTTGCCTTCCCCTTGCCAGATCACCCTCACCTACTAACTGAGCAGGTTCGGCCTTTGTTGGGTCTGTTACAAACCCTAAACCTTTTAAGAGTTCTTGACTAGTTTCCGCCATTTAAATATTCCTTATAATTAACGCAGCATACCTAGAGGTAACTGCAATGCATCTGTACCCATAAGATCACTTTGGGCTGCTAGGAAGTCATCGTATTCTTGGATTGACATAGTATCAGTTGCCATTGCACCTTTTAAGTTAGCCTCTAGTAGTCTTTGCGATGCCATTTTTCTAACGCGATCTGTGTTATTTAAGGCATCTGCCATACCGACTGTACCAATATCAATTGCTGGACCAGAGTCAGTAACAATAAGCATGTCTAACATAGAAGGATCATCACGGTTATTACGCCACCTAATCCCAAACTTTGTAGTAGTACCACCTGTTATATCTTTAAGGGTATCTTTCCACTGTTTAGACTGTGTTATTTCTTCTCCAAGGTCTTGAAGATTTTTAACACCCATAGGTGATTTAGATGTGTCAGTGTTGTAGATGCGTAGGGTAGTTATATTTCCTAGACTATCTGTAATAAGTTTAGAATCCTTAGAGTATTCTGCATAAGCAAAATCAGCAGCCTCTTCAAGAGTAGCTCCACCCTGTATTAAGATTTCTGTGTGCCTCTTAATAGTTTCAATAATCTCAATTTGATTACTGGCTTCAGAAACATCATCAATTCCCCACTTGTTATTCTCTACTCTTTCAATAACAGCTTTGTTTAAGTCAGTAGAACTAGCTTTAAGTTTAAAGTTAGCCTTAGATGCCGCTTGTAATGCTGAGGTAATATCCCTTGCCATTACAGGCTTTGCTTCATCAAAATCTGTAACTACTGGTTCATACACTGTATTACCAGCAGCATCTTTGACTTCAATAGTAGCTGGCATATCTACACTTTGAGTATAGAACTTAGCAATCTCGTAGCGTTTTCTTTCGTCAGCGTCAGTAATAATCTTTTCTAAGGGTACACCAGCAGCTACTAACATTTGAATTTGATTCAAAGATTCAGAAGCAATAAGCATCTGATCCTGAGTAGGGGTTCGTGCTGCATCAGTAAAGAAAGGTTTGCCACTGTTAATAATACCTAGTGACTCTGCTGGCACAAGACCACGTGGGCCATACCACTCAGCAACCTTTTCATTTAAAGGTTTACCACCATAAGTTTTTTCATACTGAGTAGTAGCGTCCTTCACAGTAACGGTAACAGTATCACCCGCAGAATTTGTAAAAGAAGTAGGCGCACCTGTGTAAACCTGAGTACCATTTTTTACATCTGCTTCTACAACCTTAGTAATAAAAGTTTTTTTCTCTAGTTTTACTACATGAGCCTTGTTTTTCTTAGCAATAGACGCGACTGTCTTAGAGTACTTAGAATCTGTTAAAGCTCCTTGATTTGCTAACCAAGTCATTACACCCTGATTAGCACCAAACTCTTCTGCCCTATTATCTTCATTTTTTAAAAGTGATTCAATAAGATCATCTTTATTAGTTAGGTTCTCAGTCTCATTTAAATATGCTACAGTAGCTTGAGGGGTAGCTTGGAGGCTAGCAGCCGTAGTCATAGTATCAACTAGGTCTTTTTGTTCAGCATTTATAATCTTAGCCATGTGTTGCTTAGTATATTTTGATACAACCTCATTAGCTAACTCTGCTTTATACCTTGCTGTATCTGCTTCGTTGTTTGTTTTTGCAAACTCTGCTACAGCCTGTTCTTGTGCAGTGGCTAGAAGATTGTCTAATGCTTCAGAGTCTTTATACAAAGTCTCAGAATTACCTTCAATTGTAGCCATAATCATATCAGATACTAAACTAGTAGAGGTTTTAATGGCTCCATCAACAGCTTTGGCTTTTACTTTTTTTAAACCTACTTCACGCCTTGCATTAGCATTTGTAATATTAGCCCAACTAGCCATATCATCTTTGGTAGTGGTTTGCTTGTTTTCAACTAGCCAATCAGATAGCACGGTTGAACCACGTGGCAGCCCATCTTCAGATAAAGTAGCTGCGAGTACAGCCTCTGACTCACGTACTAGTTTATTAACATTTGTCCACGTAATACTAGGATGTGTAGCTACAAAGTCTTTAGTTTTCTTTTGTACTTCTGCTAAGGCAGCTTCAGGAGACAGATTATTGGCATTAGCAGTAATAAGCAAATCTTTAGAAAGAATATTAAGAGACTTGTTATTCTCATGTGTTTGTTTAGCAGGTAGAAAACCTTCTTGGAAAAACTTTAAGTTACCATACTGCACATCACGTTTAACAGAGGCAATAACTTCTGAGTCAATACCAGCCTCTTCCATCTTTTGAAAGTGACTATCAAAGAAAGCCTGTCTATCTGCTGTAAGGGCATCTGCCCCTGCCTCTAGGTACTCTTCTGAGTTCTTTTCAAACTCAAGTCCAGCGGTAGTTAAAAGATCATAAGTAGCAACACGTGCTTCTTGTGCTTGTCTTGCTATAACTCCACTTTTAATAGCGTTATTTCTTTCAGCTATTTGTTGTTCCTGTTGAGCAGATTGTTGTTTTAGGACAGGTGTAATACCTTCCATAAAGGTTGCTAGTTGGTTTTGTGTACGTTCTTCTGCTGGTCTAGTATAAGTTTCAACTGCACGTGCCACAGGTTGAACAATAGATTTACTAGTATCCATGGGAGAAACTACTAATCTTTTCTTAGCCATGTGGTTTCCTTACTCAATAAATATTGTATTAGAATTACCTAATCTTTTATACATACTAGAATCAACAGAAACACTTTTACGTTGTTCTAGTAACGAGTTTACTTCATCCTGAACATCTAACTGTCTTTTGGCTACTGCCTCAACAGAAGAAGCCTCAGCAGCTTTCATTCCACTATAGGCTTGTAAACCTGCTGTAGCTACCGCTGCAAACATAGAAGGTTCCTGACCACGTGGCATAGACTCAATACGTGCCTGTGCCTCAGCACTAGCACCCATCTTTTCTAATTGAATTTGATTGCGTAGTGCTTTTGTTTGTTGATTAATTGTAGTTGTAGTACGCAGTCTAGCAGTTTCAAACTGGTCTATAGCATTATCAATAGAGCTGCCACCCTTAAAACCTGACTCATCTGCTGCTACTTTAGCTGTTTCTGCTTTTACTAAGGAGGCAATAGCCAACTGTTCTTTTTGCCCTGCCGCTGCTTCTTGCTCTTGTATCATTCGTGTGTTAAGAGAACTAATCTTTAAGTCTCTAGCTTGAGCAGCATTGATACGGTTTTGTTGATACTTAGCTTCATCTTCTTTTGCTTTTTTACTAGCACTAAAGAAATCTACAAAAGTATTACCAATAGCCATCATGGTCATCGGATCCATTTTATATCCTCACAAATTCTAAAAAGGGTTTGTTGCCAACACCCCATGTGTCATGTCTCTTAATGAATACGCATCCTATATACTTTAACCAATTGAGTGCTACTGTATACTCAGCGTCACATGCATTGGTTAGTACTGGATACTTCTTGTTTACTTTGTTAATCCATGTCAGAGAGTCACGCATAAATTGCCGCCAAACTTTCTTTAGTGGAGGGGCTGTAAGTAGCCATGGTATACCTGTCATATCATCTAGACCAACTACACCATACATACCAGCTAGTTCGCCTGTCTCTGTTACTACAATAGTCCAACACTCTTCAGATACGTCAAAGCCTTCTTGCAGTGCTACCTTGACACTGCCATGTGAGGCTAGTACTTCCTGTGTGTCTTCTGGTCTTAGGTTTGTTGCCAGATGATCTACATCAGCTTGAGTACTTGCTCTCACATGCAGTTTCATTACATTCTCCTTGAACGTAGGACAAAGAACCCTTCCCACTCTGCTGATTGGAAGATGCAGGGTAGGTGGTTATCACTTTCTAATACAATGTCTACTGCACCAGCATGGCCTAACACACCAAAACGGTAAGTACCAGACTCAATAGCAGCAGCACTAAGTATGTTAGCACCACTGCCTACCACACGGCCTGTAAAGGTACGCACATAAGGCGCACGTTTAAGAGGTGTTACAGTAACAGTAAAGAAGGCTGTCTTGTTATACACAACAGCATAGTTTCTTAAGTGTAGTTGTCCAGTAGTAATAGGTTTGTTATCCTGCTTTAGTACAGGCTCAGAGAATTGGTATTTAAATGTAAATGGAATACCAGCAAAGACTTTCTCAGAGTTAGCTAGCTTTGTAGCTACAGCACTAAGAGGAATAAGCTTACCTGTTTGGTCTACATACACCACATTAGAGTCTACATAAGGTATAGCAGTAAGTCCACCTGTTTCTAACATTACCCTTCTATCCAAGTGAATAGAGAAGTTACCTGTAGTATACACTGTGGCATCATCTACAGACAAGTTAATCTTTTCTAGGAATAGGTTGTTACTACGTTTAATTAGAACGTAGATATCAGATAGGTTAAATGATACACCTACTACATCACCATCAAATACCCAACGTGACCATGAAGACTGTAGCTTTTCTCTACCACTCCAATAGTAACGATATACATAGATAGCTGTAGGATCATCAGCAGCCTGAGCAATAAGCATGTCCTCGTTAGACGATGCCTGAATGTTTGTTATAACACCCCTAAGGTACTCTGGTACATGCGCTGTAGTCTCTGTAGCATCGTTGACATCAGTGTCAGTATCTACAAAGTACTCCCACATGCCTGACCATGCCCCACGTTTAGTAGCAAAGTATACATACTTACCAGCCTGTGCTGGCTTGGCTACAAGACTAGCCTCAAACTCAGTAGTATTAGCTACGTTAATAGTCTCAGGTGTAAGGATAGGATCAGCAGTAACTTTAAACTGCGTTAGTTCAGAGAACAGCAGTAGTGACTCGTTAAAAGGTACAGCATGTTTAAGGATACTTACCTTGTTAGAAGACACTGCTACGTCAATAGGGTCACTATCTACAATTGCTAGTACTGACTTACGGAAGAAGTCAAACTCTGTAAACTCACCTGACCTAGCAAAGATAACATTCTCATCAGCAAGCAAGCCTAGCCTGTTACGATGAAAGAAGATATCAGCAATTGTATAGCCTACAAAAGAGGGGAAGGGGTTTGTATCATCGTTGCCTACCCTACGTTCAGCGTAATTAATCTCATCAAACTGAAAGTCACCACTAGGTAACTTTGATAATTTATGGGGAAGGGTAGCATTGTCTAAGTCAATAAGGACGTTAGGCTCTACTGTTTCTTTCCACACACCATTACTGAATTTAACATAGTAGTCATCCTGTGCCTTCTGGTTATCACCAGATACACCAATAACAAAGTCATTTGGTCCCTCAACAGGTAGCTTCTTAAAGTCTGGTGTCTCATCCTTGAACACAAACAAGTGTTCGTTACCATGAGAGTCACCTACTTCTACTTGGAAGTTTGTGCTGTCAGTAGACTGAATGTGAATTACTGAGCCATAGCGTGTTAGTGTTAAACCAGTAACAGCACTAGCGTTGGTGATACTTTCGTAATAAGTACCATTAACACCAGTACCTGAGAATGTATTTAAGTTCTCAGCAATCAAGTCAGTAGATGCACCACGCTCTGCTGCTTGTGTAGCACTAGTACTGTCCTGTGTTGAGGACTTTGTAGCAAATTCTACAGTACTTGTGCTTCCACCCTTAGTGAGCTTTAAGCGATATGTAGAGGCATAGTCAGCCTGTCGTACATATACTAGTGCCTCAGGGTTACGTGTAGGACTTGTGGTAGTGCCTTGGGCTACTACCTTATTCTTATTTACAATAAAGGTTACATCTGCAATGGATACAGCAGCCAACTCTAAGCTAGGGTCAGTCAATCCTGTCAGATAACTAGCAGCGTTATTGGTGACAGTCTTAGAGACACCATCCTTGTCAAACACCCTGATAGTGCCAGCCGTATCTACCGCCATAGAGTAAAACTCATTCTCATCCCTACGGATAGTATGAATGAAAGCCTTATCCAGATTAGCAATAGTACCTAGATCAGCAATATGCTCAGAGCTAGGACGCTTAGACAGTCCTGTTACCACACTTGACAGAGCGTTCTCTTGAACCTCTGCCTGTGTAGCCAGACGTAGTGATGGTGGCTGTTGTGATACACCGTTAATAAGGTTAGGGATAGATTGACTGATGAGTGCCATTAGATTGTTCTCCGTCCCTGCCTATCAATAATGCTAAAGGTATCATAGTTGTCAAAGATGTTATGGTCATCAGCAGCCTTATCAAAATCTTTAAGCTGGACTAAAGCCTGTTGTTCATCTCTCTCTTGGAAATCATGTAGTGTGTTAGAACCTACCACACGATCTTGGAAGATACGAGTAGCACGTAGTACAATGTAACGCTTTGCTACTTCTGGTATGTCATCAAAGACTAACTGCACTACTACATCAAGGGCAGCGTTTGTGCCAACGATGAAAGTGTGATTAACTCTGTCGTACATTTTTAAGCCACGCTGTACAAGATTAGGCGCATTGGCCTTTAGCGTAGCATCTGCTCTAAGAATATCAGCGGGGAGTAGTATCTCACCTGCTGGTGTCTGAGCGAAACTTTTGTTTAATTCTGTGTTGAAGTGCCAGCCCATAGACTGTACTTCTCTGTCAATAGTATTTAAAATACTTTCTGCAATCTCAGCCTCAATCAATCCTGAGGATAAACTACTTACTGGTGCTTCACCAATAGAAGAAAGCATCGTATTGACTGCATCTAGTTTACTTGTTCCAGCCATGATAGCTCCTTACCATTTAACCTTGTTAGCCCAATAAGCAGCAGAGGTTTCACCCTTTTTAATATTCTTGGCATGTCTAGCCTTAAAGGATTCCTGTCTTGCTGTTGGTTGCCTATCACCTGTTACACCTTGTTGACCAAAGCGTATAACCTTAGGCTTATCTTTAGTACCTATTAACACCGCATGAGACTTAGAGGCATTTGGCGTTCTTTTAGGTATCCGCAAACCCTTAAAGGTTTCTCCTGCGTGTGTAATAGTCATTACTTTTTCTTTCCGTACTTAGCCATGATAGCAGCTACCTGCTTCTGTGGCTTACCACCAAAGGACATCTTCTTGCCTGTCTTCTTAGACGCAGCCTTAGCCTTAGCAATGCCTTCTTTAGTATACTTGTATTCTTTACCTGCTACTTCTGGCATATCATACTCCAAAGTAAAAAAGGGAGTAGCCGTTAAGCTACCCCCAATATTCTTAGACCTCTACAAGACCGATACATGATGCAGGACGCAGGACGTTATGGCCCATTGCGTACTTAGCAACCATGAGTGTGCCTTGACGGTTGATCTGGTACTCAGACTCCATGCCCAAGTCAAGCAACTTGACAGTAGCAACAGCTTCTGGTGTGAAGACAAAGCCACGGAACTTAGCAGCTTCTGCAACCATGTCGCGTCCGTCTACGTTAGTAGTTGGAAGGTCATAGTGAGTAGTGCGGCCTGAACCAGCAGTGTTTGCTAGTGGCTGGTTGTCAATAGTCTCACCTTCGTTTGCGTTAGCAGTGACAAGACTCTTGTACAGATTAGTAACGTCAGCATGGTTTGACATGATTACAGGAATACCTGCAATTGACGGAACCATACCTGAAGCAATTGAACCGTTACCACCAAAGTCTTGGTTCATGTATGTCAGCTTTGATCCATCAGTTACATCCATCAGTGCATAGTACTGTGCTGGCGGAAGGACAACTACAGCGTTGTCTGATGGTACGTTAGCAATGTCCATGGTTTTCTTGGCATCAAAGACAGCTTTAGCTAGCTTTGCAGGATCAAGAGAGTCAGCAGTAGCTGTACCAATGTTGACATTAGAAGTGAAGTCTTCTTCAGCAAAGTCTTTGTAGTTTTGGATAAGACCAGCAGCGGCTGTCGCATTAGTTGACAGTGCAGCTTTAACAAGCATACGAGCTACGTTCCGATCTGCTTCGTTAGCTAGTGCAATACCAGCTTCCTTTGAGTAGATTGAACGTACATCATAGTGGTTGATAGCTTCATCAATGTTAGCAATGAACTGGCTTGAGATAAGCAAGTCATCAATTGTGACGATACGCTCACCTGCACGGATTGAGCCACCTGTGATCTCATTTCCGGGGGTCAAGTACTCAGCAGTTGCACGGCCTGTCATTGGGAATGAAGCAGACTTACCTTTTGAGATTGTGCGAGTACGCACTTTATCCATAAGGACTTTCTTTTCCTCATAGGCTGTTAGGACTTCGCCAGCATACAGCTTGAGGAACAGGTCACGAACGTCACCTGTTAGGTTATTTTGGCCTTGGAAGCTTACGCTATAGGCCGGATTTGAAGCAGCTTGTGCCATTTTAAATTACTCCTTAGTGAGTATAATGTGAGTTGAAATACACTCTGCATTACACTACATCCTTTCTCCAAGATTGTCCCTCGCAAGGGGTCAGGGGTAATCGTTTGTTATGTTTAGCTTCGTGTTAGGGATGTGATCCCTTCTAAATACACAAGGGCTAGGACAGCATTACCTGTTTCCTAGCCTGACACCTGCCCAAGCAGCCGTATATAACGTCCTAAGGTAGCGAATCTTCTGCACGTATGACGTAACTTCGGTGGTGTATTCGTGTATTTAGAAGGAAGGGGGACTCTTATACAATCCCCCAACCCCATGCAACAATGTTAGAACAGACTAGACTTGGCTAGCTTATCAGCAACCTGCTGTCTGTAGGCGGGGTCTTTGTCGTATCTGGGGTCACGCATAGCAGCAGTTAATTCTGCATTGCTATCAAACTTCCCGCCAGAGGACACAGAACCTGTCTGTCCCCTAAGGAGACTAGGCTCTGCCTCAGAACGATAACGAGCATTAAGACCTTGGATCGCCAACTTAATCATGTTAGTGTCGCGCGATCCCATTGTTGAGTTAAACGCATCAATCTCGTCAGCGGGTAGATTATCTGCTGCCCACTGTACGAGTCCTTGATACTGTTCTGCACCACCTACTAGGTTGTACATACTAGACTGGACTTGTTCAGACAAAGCGTTCTGTCCGTCAATCCATGAGTCAACTACTGCCTGTGAGAAACCAGCCTCAGCTAGTGCTGCGTAGGCATCTTCAGTTAGTCCGCCTAGCTCTTCGTATTCCTGCTGGAACGCATCAAAGTCTAGGCCGTTTGCATCTAGTGCATCAGCAATGTCAGAAGGTGTAGCTTCTGCTGCCTGTTCTTCTGAAACTGCCTCTTGTTTTTCCTGTTGAGGCTGGCCTAGCTTACTCTCTAATGCAGAGTATGCCTTAGCCATATCCTCAATTGAATTAAACTTTTCAGGTAGCCACTCAGGACGTTCAGGGTCTTGTTGACTACCTTCTACTTTCGCCAGCATAGCATCTACATGCTCTTGTGACTCAGCAGGTTCTTCTTGATAAGTGTTAATACTGTCTGCCATGTATTTTTCCTAACCTTCTACAGCCCCTTTAGCTAGTTGCGGAGCAGCACTCTGTGCCATCTGCATAGCTGCTTGAGCTTCCATCTGTTCTTGTTGCGCTTGTTGTTGCATCATCTGCTCTTGTTGTTTTTGCTCAGGTGACTTAATAAGTCCTGAGGTATCAATACCAAGTGATGCAGCTAGGCGATCAATGTAATCACCCAAGTTCATCTCACTCTGAATAACTTCTGGCCCCAGCGGTTGAAGATATTGTAAGAAAGATGCTAGTTTATTCAAGTCCTGTCCACGGCCTAGTGCCTCAATACCTGTAACAACAGTAGGCTTGACACTATCCTTAGGCATACGTGGCATCTTACCCTGCTTAGTTAATGACTCAAGCAGTAGGTTAATTAGTGGTAGCTGGAACTCCTGAGATAGAATAGAGTACACACCACCAAGGGCTGTCTCTAGTTCCTGAGCCATGAAGCGTACTTCTTCTGCTGTCACACGCTCTGCTGATCGTTGTACAGAGGAGTTAAGCAGGAAGGCAGCACCAAGTCTATCGTTAATCATACGCATAGTCTCTAGTGCAACACGGAAGTCACCACCTTTGGCTACCTGTAGGGTAGACACATCGTTACTGTCACCCTGTAGGAACGCACCATTAGGTGCAGCAGCTAGGTCTTTAGTCTTTGTAGTACCATTAGGCCGTACAAGGAACAATACCTTAGCTGATGCTGCGCTGCCCTGTACAATAGCTTTAGTTAAAGCCTCAAGACTGCGTAGATCACCAATGTATTCCTCAATAAAGCCACGCCCATAGTCTTCACCATCAATACGGATGAACCGTAGAGGGATAAAGGGGCTTTGGTCTAGCTTAAACTTACCCCTAGTCTTCTCAATAGTAATACCAGCTACTTCCTGTACTACTTCATACCTGTTATCCACACGCTTCAAGCATGTGTACAAGTCGTAGCTCTTTACAGGTGTGTCTGATGGTGGGATCATGTCCTTCACTTCATCAGGCAGTGTAGATGGAGCCATAGACTCCTTGGTAATAATCTCTAGTACGTTACCCATAGTGTCACGCTTGGCGCAGTAACGGTCAGGCCGGAATACTTTCATTCCACCTTCTTTGGGCATGTAGACAAGAGCATTACCAGTAACAATAAGTAGCTTTAGTGCCTCAAAGGTAGGAACACGAATAGACTTACCTTCAATCTCTGACATAGCAGCACGTTCAATACGTGCAAGTCCTTCTTCTACCTGACCACGGTTCTCACCTGCTAGTTGTTGCAGGTCAAAGTCATCAATGGTCAGCCGAAAGAATGGACTGTTTGGTGGTAGCAGGGCAAGCAATAGCTTTGATGCTAGGTTATTTACACCTCTTGCTCCAATACCCTGATAAGGTGTGGCATAGATAGAAGAACTACTATGACCTTCCTCTGGTAAAAGAGTAGGAATAGTAAGCCTTGCTGCTTCTCGCCCTCGTTCTAGGAACGTGTCTCGTTCACTTTCTAGTTGGCTGTAGCGTTTAGCTACTGTACCTACGTCTTGTTCCATGTGTTATTCCTTATACAATAATCTTGCTCTTATACTTTTTCATACGCTCACTCTGTTCAATGAGAGGTGCAGATGATTCAGTATCAGGCATCATGTCAGTAGGTTCGGCTAGCATTTCTTCCTCATCGTCAGCATCTCTGCCTGTGAGTTTCTTTGCTTCGCCTGTGTTCCATGTTAAAGCACCCATACTAATCTCCTATACTACAGGGATGTTCAACCCTGAGCCACCCTCACCACCTACGTTAGCAGCAGCAGTCTGAATGACTAAGGCTTTCTTGCCTCTACGTCTTTTCTCCATACCTGTGCCTTCTGTTTCTACAGCGGCTTCAGCTTCTTCATTCTGATCTCTACCAGCAGCCGTTGCTGGTGCAGTAGATGAAGCTTTAGCTAAGGCAGGTTTTGCTTGTTTCTTCATTAGACCTGTGGCCTGTCCTATTGTTCTTATTGCGCCCATGTTACACCACCGTTGTCGTTGGAATTTGCAAGCCAGAACCAGAACTACCTGTCTGCATAGCAGTATCTACGGTATCAACACGTAGCTTACGCTTGCCTTTTTTCTTTTGAATTTGATCTGCTTCTAAACCCTGATCTGCTAGCTCAATGTCTGGTGTCTTAGCGACAGCAGTTACTGGACGAGCAGGTGCTGGCATAGGCCGTGGTGCGCTACCGCCCCCTAATAATCCACCCATAATTTATTCCCCATAATCTTCGTTGTAAATATCTGTTAGTTTTTTTACTACTGACTGTTGGCCTCTGAGAAAAGCTAATTCCTCAGAGGTGATTTGTTCGTGCGGAAGCTTATCGGGATAAAGTTCCTGTAAAGCGTTTAGTAAAGCAGTAGTAATGTTCAATGAATATCCTAATACATTCACCATAGTAAGTTCACTTTCGCTAAGAGGTACACTTTAGATATCTACTAACTCACAAGCACCTGCTGTACAGGCTAATGTCTGACTGCCTGATGTAGTATCTTCCTTCTCATACAAGGACAACGCTGCCCAATCAATTGAGGCTGGCATTTGTTCCTTAAGCTTGTCGTAAGTTTCCTTATCAATGTCTTGATATGGAGCCTGTGCGTATGAATGGTCACTGTGTGGTAGGAATGAGATGCCTGAACATATGTCAAAGTTCTCATACACCCACGCACCTACTGCCATCCACTCTGCATCCTTGACTGTGATAGTCACAGATGGTTTGTGTTCACAAAAGTTAAGGGCATAGTTCTTCCACAGTTCTAGCTGCTGTAGTGCAGTCATATCGTTACGAGTAACAGCACCTGTTGGTGACTTAGTAGGGAAGCTGAACACTGTAGTAGAGTCTGGCTTCATCACACATGGTTCAGAAGGGATACCACTGTCCTTCATAAACTGTGTCAGTGGGTCTTTGTTATCTCCACGTACAGTACGGATGTAGTACTCGCTGTGCCGTGCATGAATACCAGAAGCTGTATCAGTAAGCTGCGATACAGTACCAGATGGTTTGACACAGGTGATAGCAGTAGAAGCAGTAACACCTAGCTTGTCAGCATAGACACGGTTGACATCAATAGCCTGTACCTTCAACTCTTGTAACCAGCGAGGGCTATCAACAGTCTTAGATAGTACAGGATTGTCCATGATGCCTGTCAATGAGACACCAAGTAGACGCTCTTCTTCAGTATTCTTCTGCCAAATCTTACGCAAGTATGGCATCTTAGTAAAGGTAGACTGTGCAGTACCAAGGATAGTAGCTAGTCGTACCTTACGGCGTAGACTTTCAAGATCATCACTCTCACGTACCACTACCTCTGTTAGATTACAGAACTGGTATGGGCGTAGGATGATCTCAGAGCATGGGTTAGTACCCCACTCATGTCCTGTCTCTCTGCGTCCATTCATCTTAACGTGATTGTCTGCTGCTACACGTGAGAAGATGCCACGCTCACCTGACTTACTCTCCACTAGGGATAGCCACTCACGCATGAACCCTTCCATGTCAGGCTTGTCTGTGTAGGCTACTGAGTTGTTAGCCAACGCACGTTGACCTTCGTTCTCCCACCAGCTACCTGACTTGGCGTGAGCCATGCGTCCGTCACTTAGGTTAGATAAGCTAATCATAGCTGAACGGCGTACACCACCCACTACTACAACCTCACCGATCTTACACATGATATCGTGACACTCAATACTAGTCAGCTTACGTCCTGCTGCTGCCTTGAACTTAGCCACAACAAACTTGAACAAGTCATCAAGTGGCTCAGGTCCACTGGCTCTACCACCAAAGGTCTTGAGCCTAGCACCTGCTGGTCTGATCTTAGACAAGTCCCACTTAGGAATGTCACCTGAGTATAGGTGTGATAGTAGCTTATGCAAAGCCCTAGCCCAACCTTCCTTGCTGTCCTTAACTGCAATGATATCATCACTCATGTCTAGTGCATCAGGTACATCAGGTAGCTTAACAATAGACTGACGCTCCACACTGAAGCCAACACCAGTGCCACACAGTAGGATAAACATAGCCTCATCAAAGGCACGGATGTGATCCACTGGTAGGTAGCTACAGTTGTAGATGCAGGTGTTGTCACGGTCTGCTGCTACCCCTGCTGTCATCAAGGCTCTCATGCTAGGCATCACCTCAAGGTTGATGATAGCTTCCTCAATATCTTCTAGGTCTTTAACTGGAAGACCAGTAGTAGCAATGTAGTTGATGTATCGCTGCACTGTCTCAGGCCAAGTCTCTCGCCTGTTCTCTTCTTCTAGCCATCGTGCATATCTGCTAGTAGCAATGAATGTTTGGTAGTCTGTTGGTAGGTAATTGCTACTCATCTATTGTCTCCGTTCCCTTGTAGTACGCCACGTTCCTTGCGGCTCTCTAGTTTTTGTATGTTCATGGCAGCTATAACTTGTAGACTATAGTTAATATCCCTAGCTACTGCTGCTATATACCATAGCACATCGCCTAGTTCCTTGGCAATCTCATGTGCCTCAGCTTTAATATCTTTACCATCTCGTACAATCTTCTTTACCTTCTCTGCTACCTCACCTGCTTCACCAGCTAGGCCAAGGGTAGGATAGGTAAGCTTGTACTCTTCTGGATAGATAGCAGTCTCGTTGGCTCGTTGTTGGTAGTCATTAAAGTCCATGCTCATTCCTCACCCACCTCAGAGCCATCACTCTTAATAGCGTACACGTTTGTTACATAGTTAAACCCTGCCCCTTGTAGAAAGGATTTAAAATTATAGAGATGATCTTGTAGACTACCATCAGTAGTAAACATTACTGTTGAGGAACTTGTTGTGTTCCCTTCCTCATCAAATGTTTCAGATGAGTATCGTACAATGTCAGGATGAATCTCATTACTCATTACCAGTTTACTCCTTTAGTTTTTTCCATAAGCTCTACCATCTTCTTGAGATACCAGATAGCTTTCTCTGCATCCTGAATAGGGTTGCCCTTCTTGAACAAGCGTGAGCCTGTATACTTAATGACGTTACCATGACAGTAGCTGATGGCTTCCCAATCACCTAGTACGTCAACGATGTAGTCAATAGTTTCAATGCCACTATCTGCGTAGTGGGCAGGGCTGTTCACCATGTCCTGTTGCTTCATGTATTCCTCATGCCTTAGGGTGTCCATAGCTTTACCTCACCAGTCTCTGTGTTGTACTCACCATCACGTAGGATACGTGCTAGCCTTGCGTTCTCTAGTGCTACTTCTTCAGATAAACCTTTACTCTTAAACGCAGCAACCACTGTGTCCCACGTACAACCAGACGATAGCAGCTTGTTAGCTGTGACACCACCCACTGAGGGACAGCCTTTATAGTTGTCAGTGTTGTCACCCACCAATGTTTGATAGAAGAACTGGTAGTCAGCTTCTGCTTCACTGATTGTAACCACCTCGCCATTGATCCAGTGCTTCGCTGGTATAGTAAGCAGGTCTTTATCTTCAGACCATATAATAGTATCTGGATTCTTATTACCCAATATCCCCAAGACATCATCAGCCTCCAAGTTTCTGTACATAATTGTGTTGTATTGTTTAGACATATATTCTTTAGCATACCCAAGCAGCATAGGCTTACGTGTCTCTTTACGATTAGCCTTGTAGTATGATGCTACATCCTTACGGAAGTTATGCTTGTCAGTGAAAGCAATCACGCAGTCCTGCACTGGTGCTTCCATAAGTTTAGTTATCTGATCCTCAATGCGTACTTCTACATCTGGTTCAAAGGAGTGCAATGTCCACTGTCCATCACCCCAATTGGTAGCTACCTCAGCAGATGCTGCTGCCTTGTAAGCAATGATGTCACCATCAATAAGCAGTAGGGTCATCATCTATCTCCTCTTGTTTCTCATGTTTCCTTAGGATACGTAGTCCTGTGTGTACCTGAATGTAGTCTAGGTATGACTCAACGATCCACTTAACACTAAGACAAATACTAACACTCAAGAAGGAGCAGGTTAGTATTAGCTTCCATATAAAATCAAAGTCCATTTTTATTATCATGCTCCTGTAAATAAGTATAAGCTTTATTGACTAGTTCTTTTGAATCCTTGAACCTGCCTAGTCCATCATTACATAGTCTGCATAGCCAACCTCTAAAAGTCTTAGTAGTATGACAGTGATCTAACACCCATGTCTTCATCATTGGTTGGTCATACTTACCTAGTTCCTCTATGTCTTTGGCACAGATGGGGCAAGTGTAGTCATCATCAGGGTAGTCATTCTCTGCACGTAGCTGAGCTATGTCTTTCCTGTGTCCATTAGTACACGACTTGCACATACTCTTCCTGTCTGCATGATGAGTAGGGAAGTTCCAGATAGGCTGAACAATACCACAAGTGCGACACTCATAAGCATCAGTGTGTGTCTGCCCAGTTGCGTCCGTACTTGTACTCACTATCAAGTCTGCATCGGAAGTTGAAGTGTCTTTCAACGTCCCGCATACACTGAAGAATAAGTCTCCCTGCTGCATCTTCTTGTCCTTCCTTTACTACTACTTGAACTTCATCATGTACAAACGCTACGATCTTAGCGTCTAGTTCTGCCTTCTTTAATGCGTCAGCTACAAAGACATACCACATCTTACAGACTAATGCGCCTGAACTTTGTAGTAGTGTGTTGAGTGAGGCATGGCTATGTCGTACTGGAATGATACGTCCATCCAATCCCTTAACAAACCCACGCTCATCTGCTGCCTTGGATACTGCATCCTTCAGTAGCTTGAGTGCTGGTAGTTTCTTCAAGAACTTCTTCTTGATTGCCTTACCTTCTTTAGCACCCTTGCCTATGATCTTGCCTGTCTTCTCATCACCTGAACCATACAAGAATCCATAGATAAATGTCTTGGCTTGGTTACGTGACTCAAGACCAGCAGCCTGTTGGTTAGCAGTATGAATGTCACCATTCAATACCACATCAGCGTAGGCTCCGTCATCATAAGCAGCCATATAATGAGCAAGACAACGTAGCTCAAGACCACTAGCATCAGCACCAAGTAGACTATACCCGCGAGGAGAGATGAATAATTCTCTACACTCCTTGCCATACGGCGCACCCACGCTTGGTATCTGTGCTGTGTTAGGATTGGAATGAGTACAACGAGAGGTAACAGCACCCATGTGATTGACTCTACCATGTATCTTACCCTTCTTCTCTAGCTTGAGCCATGCTTGCTTACCTGTAGCTAGCTGGCCTATGCGCTTATTAAGCATCAGGTATTCACTGAGCAGCTTGGCTTCTGGTATATCAATACCAGACAAGACAGTCTCATCTACCTTAGGCTCACCTGTTTCAGTAAAGGCTTCTGGTTTCCATCCACGCTTCATCAGTCGGTCAGCAATCTGCTGTCGTGATGCAGGGTTGAAGGGGATAGTCTTTGTCTTAGTCTTTAGCTCCACGATAGTAGGCTCAAAGGTATCCACTAGCTGTTGCTCAATGGTAGCCTTACGTCCTGCTATCTCAGCGTAAAGGGACTGTGCTTTCTTCAGGTCAAAGTCAAAGCCTGTTTGTTCCTGCTTTAGCAGCAGTGTGTGTACCCTAGTCTCTAAGTCCAAAGCTTCTTTGCTAAAATTTTTTGCAAGGATTTTGGCGTACAACTTAGCAGTGACTTGGGTATCTTGGATGCAATAGTCCAGCATCTCAGGGGTGTATGTTGCAAAGCTCTCGCTGCCACTATTGAAATCACCTTTTAATTCTCCTAGTCTAATGCCCCATGCCTTGAGTGAGTGACTGCCTATCATCTTAGAAGGGAAGTTATTCTTCTTGTATGATGTGAAGTCTAACTCCTTGAGGTGAGGCCAGATTGTTCTAGAGTATACCAACGTGTCAATGACCTCACCCTTGTAGGTGTAATCATATAACTTATTCATCACACGCAGGTCATAGTCAAAAACATTATGACCAATAAGTGTCTCTGCTTTATCCATAAAGGCTAAGGCTTCCTGCGTCTGTGTTGGGTCAAAGGTGTGTACCTCATCAGTGTCAACATCTCTGAAGACATGGCACCATACCTGAGTTACTTCATCAAGTAAGTTGTCTGCTTCTAAGTCCCATATGTATTTCATTTGTGTCTCCGCACTATTAAAATTCTATTTCTATTTCTTCTTCTTGCCATGCTATCTCATTCATACGTCCAGTATCTGAAATGTATTCAAGACTACACGCTATGCCTGTATCGCCTGACCATCTGTTCTTCAAGACCCTGATGTTACTGACGTTAGGTCTGTCAGTATCCTGTTGGTTCCTTTCCATGCCTATCACCATGTCACTTAGCTGACCGATAGCAGCACTGCCACGTAGTTGTGACATGCTAGTCTGTGCGCCATCCTCATGTCCCCTGTCACCAGACGGACGCTTGAGGTGAGACACTAGTACCATACCACAGTTGAGTTCCTCTACCAGTGAGCGTAAGGCTGTCATGGTATTGTCAATGATACGGCGTTCATCTCCACCCTCTAGACCTGAGACAATAATACTCAGGTGGTCAAGGATGATGTAGTCACACTCACAACTGCGAACCAAGTATCTAATCTTAGACAGTAGGTTCTCACTGTCAGTGCTACCCCAATGGTCATACAAGTATACTCTACCTGATCCCACTGTTGCATCAAAGGCACGGCGTAGTTCTTCTTCTGGTACGTCATGGTTGCGTAGGTGTAGTGGCTTGTTAAGTTCAATGGACATCAGACCTAGTGAGGTACGCTTGACGTTCTCTTCTAGTGCTATGTATCCAATGGTGTGACCATGACTGAGGAAGCTATGTGCAAACTCTCTAGCCAACTGGCTCTTACCGATACCACTACCTGCTGTCACCGTAACGATCTCGCCCTTACGACAACCACCTGTCTTCTCTTGTAGTCCTGCGTATGGGTAGGCTACCGAATCCTTATCATCGTTAGCAATAATTATATCCCACACATCAGTACCAGCTAGGATACCATCAGGTCTGTATGTCTTAGCAGACCACACTGCGTCAATCAGTTCAGCAGTCCTACCATCCTGTAACATCTCGCTAGCATCCTTGAGGGGTAGCTTGGCGATCTTACATTTGTCAGGTGGTAGTATCTTAGCACACTCTAGTGCAGCAGCCTGACCCACTGCATCATTGTCAAACATTAGGACAATGCTGTCGTATCCACATAGCCATTCAATCTGTTTGGCTATTGCTTTCTTTGCTCCGGCTGCACCTGAGGGTAGGGATACCACACTATACTTGTTGTCAAAAACTTGACTAACACTTAGCGCATCAAGCTCACCCTCTACAATAGTAATCATCTTACCACTGTCACGGCATAGGTGTTGACCATACAGGCCAGCATCCTTTAGGCTACCTATAACACTGAAGTCTTTGTTAGCAAAGCGTAGCTTCTGTGCTACCACCTCGCCCTCCTTGTTGTAGTAGCTGGCTACCTGTACCTTCTTACCATGGTACTCAGCCACTCCATAACCCCAATGCCTAGCAGTCTTCTCGTTGATCCTACGCTTGGGTAGGTCAGTAACTTCTGGTGTTAAGAAGTCATTGCCATAGTTAAACATCTTAACTACTGTCTGCATCTCTTCTCCTTCTGGTGGGGTGTAAGTGTTGCAAGAGAAACAGTAGTGATGACCGTCAGTATAGAAAGCATTGGCATCACTACTGCCACATTTCAAACAGGCTTCATGCCCAATGAGTTCGCTACTCTCTTCCACCTAGCCCATTCCTCAAGGTTTGTGCAGTGTTCTCTAGTCCGTTAGCTATCTCTAAGATTAGATCATCATCATACTTGATGTCATCGGATAGCATAGCATGTGCCATGTCTTGATAACTAACAGACTCTGCTAGTTCATGTTGATCTAGATAGACTGATACACTCAAACCATATGCACCAAACTCAGCGTTCATATCTACTTCGGATACCCATTCTTCTTTGATGTCAATGACACTCATGCTGCTACCTCACTGACTTCTTCTGGTGTGTCATAATTTAGTTCACCCTCAAAGTAGATGACATCTTCTACTTCCATGCCTTCATCAAGAATTGATTGATAATGAGTATGCATAGCATCGTGCATGTCCTTACCCTCAACCCACTCAACTATCATGTGTTTGTTCTTGATACCTTTAAGATAATATACGTCGTTATATACTACTGTAAACTTTTTCATAACCACTCCTTAGGTATAGTTCCTTCTGCCCAGACAAACCCTTGTCGGTCTGCCCACTCTCCGCATGTCATCTTAGACCCATCCTTTCTTTTCTTAGCACCCTGTATTGTAGCACTAGCGTTCTGAAAGACAAAGCGTACATCCAACTCTGGATACTGTGCCTTCACTGCCTTCATCTTACGCTGGCTATCCTGTCTAAGATAACCCTTGAGTTCTACAATCATACTACCGATAGCTAAGTCAGGGATGTAGTGACGCTCCACATGGTAGGCCAGTTTCTCTGGCTCGTATACATATGGAACGCCACGTTCATTTAAGTCTGAGATGACACGTGCCTCAAAAGTCCCCTTGGTCATCGTCATCTACCACCACATCATCTTCAAAGCTGTCAGCCATGTCATCCTTAGCTACTGCTGTGGCTACATAGCCATCCTCTTCGTCAAACATAGAGGCAGCAGGGTTGCCATACTCTACCAAGTCAATGACCTGCACACCCTTTAGGCGTAGTGACACACCAACCTGCTTGGTTGACTGCATCACATAAGGGAATGGTTCAACTGCTACCTTGATGACTGACCCATTACCTACTGCTACTGAGCTAGGCATCAGGTTCTTCTTAGCATCATAGACAAAGACCTTCTGTTCTTTAGTGACGCCAGCCTTAGTCTTGATCCGTGCCTTCAGCTTAGTCTTGAAGATCACGTTACCTGTTGGATCACCGGCATCATCAAGCTGTGGCTCTACAACTGGACGCTTGGACAGGGTAGCCTTGAGTGCTGGCTTCTCCTTGACAGCCTTGGCGAACTCAACCTCAATGAGTTTCTCTAGCTGTTCACAAACTTCTGCTGCTTCTGCCTCAGGTACAATAACCTGTGCTGAGTATTCACCTTCTGGTACAAAGCGAGTGTCTGGTTCAAAGACCTTAGCCCACATTGCTGTTCCTTTAATAATCATATCGTACTCCTTACGATGGTTAGTTAGGCTAGAGGTACACTTTAGAACTATGCGAAAAAGTACTGTGAGTTCAGTATCTTATTCAGGTCTAGCGTACCCTTCGCTGGTGGTTGCGGTACATCTTCAGTACCTAGTACAACAGTAGCATGTTGTCTTAACTCTGTCAACACATCATGTTCTGTATACATCTTTACAAACTCTTCGCGTAGTATCTGAGACAGGCGTGGCATGTCAGTACTGTGTGTGCCGTAGCTGTCATGCACCATGGCAAAGTCATTGATGCCTTCCCTCTTACTACTGTTGATAGTCTTAGTCATAGCTGCTGCATCCATAGAGTGTATGAAGTTAGGGCTAGCCCCTGATGCAGTACGCTTCTTACTCACTGTGTTCTCAACGTCACTGTTGAATACTAACTGCAACAGGTTGCCATTGATGTGTGTCTTGATACGCTTCTTGTCTACGTCATGGTAGTTCTGCATGACCAGCCAGTTAGTAGGTGTGACCCACTGCATGTGCTTGTTGTGTTGTGCATAGACAGCACCAACATCCTTAACGTAGTCCATCACCTGCCTTGCTGACTCAATGACACCATTGATAGCATCCCATACATGGATAGACAGCATGACACTAGCCTTGAACATGTCATCACCAAAGATGTTAGGCTCTCCCTTCTCTACCCTATCCTGTATAGCCTCATGGATGTAGCCCTTACATGCGTGTAGTGTGCCTGAGTATGGGACAATCATCACTGGTCTTTTGGTGAGTGTGCGATTGATACCAAACTCCATAATTTTTTTGGCTAAAATGTCACCCTCATTAGCCAGCCTACCAATAGACTGTGATGCTCCCTCTGCTACCTCAGTATAGATATCTTGAGGCAGGTCAGCAGGTATCAGGTTGGTAGCCTTACCACCCTTAGCATCCTGAAGGATAGCAGACAGGTGTTGCAGTCCATTGCAGCTACCATCAGCAGACGTAGGCAGGTGTGACACATACCCCCAGCCCTGCTTGACTAGGCCAGCAAACTCTATACACCAGCCAAGGAATTGCCATGGCTTGTCAGCGTCCAGCCACCATGTATTATCATATGGGTTATCTGCTACACGTTTGACTTCATCTGCATTGTCCCACGCCCAGCCCTCGCGCTGGTCTAGTGTGATCTTGTCGTTACCATACAGGTTAGCACCATGGATACACAACCAACGTGCGTCATGCCAGTTGTTGATAGCCTTGCCTCGCTTGAATGTCAACAGTCCCTTGCTCCAATCAGCAGACTGAGGTGACATGAACGTACTGTTAGCATACTTGCGTGACCTGAAATCATTCTGCCATACATAGTAGAACTCATCATACCTTGCGTATCGTTCTGCTGTCTGTAGTGTACGCTCAATCTGGATGCGCTTGCTTACTGTCTTGTTGTTGTAGGCATAGGTTTCGTTACGCTTCCTTGACCAGTTCTTAAACTCTGCACGTTCAGCATCGTTCATCTCTGCTGGTTCCTTGCTGAATGGGTAGGCTAGTAGTGGTCTGTCTGTCCTAGCTGGTAGACCTGCCCACTCCTGTCCACTATCCCACACCTGTCTAACAATGCTTAACACAGGCTGGTTGATCTGCCACGGTGTGTGTTGCAGTGTGTTAAGACAAGCAAACTCTTGAGATAAGTCCTGCTTTCGCAGCTTGTTCATGTGGTGTATCATCTTATCCCCTTCTTACGATTGGTAGTTTATCCAAGAACTCTCCATAGTATCCACCACCCTCAACATCTGTCCAGTCCTTAGGTACTATGATACATGGAGACCAACGTGGACGAGTGGTAGACATGTGGTCATTGAAGGCAGATACCCACTCCTCAGTGATAGGTGTAGCCCTCAGGAACGTAGTCGTTTTGTTCCTACTTGTATGCTGCTTCTCTAACCTAACGATGCCTGTGTTCTGGATGATGCAGTCAACGAGCCTCAGGCCTACATGGATACGCTCTTCCTTACTCCAAGCTAGGTCACCATAGCCATCCTTGTTCATCTTGTGTGTGAGGCCGTAGCGTCTAGCAACAGCACCCTTCTCATTAGCCTTCTTGATTGTGTTACGAGCAACACTACCCTCTAACTTGATCCACTTCTCTAGCCTGTCCTGCATCTCTACGTTAGCACCGATAGACTTTGCTACATTCATTAGCGTGTTAGCCTTGCTGATACCATCAACCATAGACACTAGTGCTAGGTATGCTACCTTCTGTGCATCCATGCCTGACAGTTTCTTATAGGCTATGTCTCTGTTGCTAGTCGGTGTAGTCTGTAGTCTTTCCACACCCTGCGCTGTACCTGCTACCACTGTAGCAATGATAGTCCTGCCGTGTAGTGTGGTGGACTCACGCCCCTTGTCTATACCCTTATCCTTTTCCTTGTTGAACCTGTCAACACCAGCGTTGAGCATCTCCATCTCTAAGGCTAGTTGATTCTCTAAAGTGTACCCCAAAGGAAGACCCCCTTTCACATCTATTAACTTAACTAACTATGTGTAGTATCGGTATGCCTACTACTGTTATCATCATAAAGATGAAATGAACTGCTGGATACATGCCATTGTTACTTACACTTTGCATTACACCTGCACCTAACATCAAGGCAATCATCACCCCAATAAATACATCCATCTATAAGTACCGTTGTTCATTGTCATCATAGTCAGGCCTACTGTCTACTTCTGGTTCTTCTGTCCACTCAGCCAGACAGCTAAGACAGAACCACTCAATCAATCCATCCACTGCATACAAGGCTTCAGCCTCACAGTTGTTACAGTATGGACAACGCTTGAACCCCATGCTCATACCCCTGCCTCTTCTTTAACTCTTAGTAGTTTACCTGCTATATACCCATGCTTAAACTTGATGTGATACTCAGCTAAGGTATCCTTATCATACTGGTTGTCGTACTTCACAGCGTGATAGCCGTTGTGATATCCCATGACATAGGCATCATCGTACTTGTTGCGTGTTAGCTGGTGCTTGTAGTTAGGCATCGTAGTTACCCCCTTCATCTAATACCATTGATATTCGTAGTTGTAATTATACTCAGCATCAAGCTGATGCCATGCCTGTTCATAGGCATAATCCCAATTAGTATGGTAGCCTGTAGCTATGTCATCATCAGCTAAACATTTAGCCCAATGGTCAAGGCTAGGCTCATGGTCAAGTGGTAGTTCTTCCATCGTCCTTACTCCATACTAGATTGTTTACCCGATAGTAAGCAGTCTCTAGCTTACCCACTTGAGATAGCCACACATCCTGACACTCAGTCAAAGTCTGTAGTACATCCCCAACAATCTCATTCATGTCCTTTAGTGCTTGCTGCTGGTCTGCATTGAGTGCCTTTAGCAAGTCCTTCTTTGCTTTCTTTCGTGCTGCTTCGCGCTTGTGATACTCTTTCATATGATCGGTCATTGCTTTGCTTCCTTCTTGATTGCATGATTGCTTTATGTACTGGTGTTATCTTCATCAGTCATCTGCCCTATCAACAGGCCAGTCATTATCTACCACCAGACTTAGCACGTTATCGTTACTGCTGTCAAGTTCTATCTCGTAATGATTAAGAAAGATAGACAACTCGTCATGTTCAATGGCCTCATAGATAATCTCAAACAGTTCGTGAATGTCATAGACCTGTAGCCTGTTACCCTCTAGTGCATAGCCCTTCTTGTTTGGTATGTAAACCATCAGGCATACCTCAAGATAATCTTCATCTGACTGTGATACTGACAGTATGTAGTCGTTGCCCTTGTCAGG
>Ga0208303_1000112_pt1 | contig 33665 bp, 17 predicted proteins | sample CB_VirMetaG_2_FD_184537 | JGI IMG/M metagenome (GOLD analysis project Ga0208303, IMG submission 184537) | Freshwater to marine saline gradient viral communities from Chesapeake Bay - CB_1504_2 Viral MetaG (SPAdes) (version 4) | ecosystem: Environmental > Aquatic > Marine > Coastal | place: USA... | reverse complement strand
CTGCCCACCTTGTAAAGCAAAAAGAAGAGTATGGTTTAGAAGACATTTGGCTACTGTCAAGTGACCGAGATTGGGACTTATTGATTCAAGACGGTGTAAGTAGATTTTCTTACGTTACTCGAAAAGAGGTTACTATAAGTAACTGGAGCGAGCACTACGGTGTTACACCTGAAGAGTATATCTCTTTTAAGTGTCTCACAGGAGATAAAGGTGATAATGTTCCTGGTATCAACGGTATTGGCCCGAAGAGAGCTGAACAGCTCATAAAAGAGTACGGCGATGCAATGACAATATACGATAACATACCATTAGACGGTAAATACAAGTACATACAAGAGCTGAATGCAAATGCTGAAGTATTACTAAAAAATTATGAGTTAATGGATTTAATAACATATTGCGATGACGCAATAGGCGCGGATAATATATCCGAAATACAAAGGAAGATGATTTAATGGATCAGTATCAAAGTTTTATACACAAGAGTAGATACGCACGCTGGCTAGAAGACGAAGGTCGTAGAGAGACCTGGGAAGAGACTTGTAGTCGCTACGTAAACTTCTTTAAAGAAAGAGAGCAGTTAGACAACGAAAGTGGTGAAGAGATTTATAATGCTATTCACGCTATGGAAGTTATGCCCTCTATGAGATGTATGATGACAGCAGGCGAAGCCCTCAAGCGTGATAACGTAGCAGGTTTTAACTGTAGTTACTTACATATTGACCATCCACGAGCTTTTGACGAGCTTATGTATGTGTTGATGTGTGGAACAGGTGTAGGCTTTAGTGTAGAGCGTAACTTTATTAACAAACTACCAGAAGTAGCCGAAACTTTCCACAAAACAAGCTCTACTATTGTAGTAAGTGATAGTAAGCTAGGATGGGCGAGTGCTTTCCGCGAGTTGATTGCCATGCTTTATGCAGGTAAACTACCCGAGTGGGACATGAGCCGAGTACGTCCAGCAGGTGCTAGATTGAAGACTTTTGGCGGTCGTGCTTCAGGTCCTGAGCCTTTAATTGACTTGTTTCAGTTTTGTACTAATGTATTTCAGAAATCAGCAGGACGTAAGCTGACAAGTATTGAGTGCCATGATGTATGCTGTAAGATTGCAGATATTGTAGTAGTAGGTGGTGTACGCCGTTCTGCTCTTATCAGTCTCTCTAATCTTTCTGATCAACGCATGTCCAAAGCTAAATCAGGACAGTGGTGGGTTGACCAAGGTCAGCGTCGTCTAGCAAACAACTCTGTAGCATATACCGAGAAGCCAGACTTTGAAGCGTACCTCAATGAGATGAAAAACCTGTACGAATCTAAAGCAGGCGAGCGTGGTTTGTTCAGCCGTGTAGCTGCTCAGAAAATTGCAGCTCGTAATGGCCGTAGAGATGCTACACATGATTTTGGTACTAACCCTTGCTCTGAGATTATTCTCCGTAGTAATGAGTTTTGTAACTTGTCAGAAGTAGTAGTACGAGCAGACGACACACTAGAAACTCTGCTAGAAAAAGTTCGTAAAGCAACCATTATTGGTACTTTGCAGTCTACTCTGACAGACTTTAGGTATCTGCGGGTGCGCTGGAAGCGTAACACTGAAGAAGAAGCATTGCTTGGCGTAAGTTTAACAGGAATTATGGATCACGAAGTACTTGGCGATCCAGATAATGCCCAACTAGCAGCATGGTTGGAGGAGATGAGAGATGTTAGTATTGCAACAAATAAAGAATGGGCTGAAAAGCTTGGTGTTAACCAGTCTGCAGCTATTACTTGTGTTAAGCCGAGCGGTACTGTTTCTCAGCTTGTTGACTCTGCTTCCGGTATACATCCTCGCTTCTCTAAGCATTACATTCGCCGAGTACGTTCAGACAAAAAAGACCCACTTGCACTCTATATGGAGCAAGCAGGATTCCCAGTAGAAAATGATGTTATGTCGCCTTCTTCTGTAGTATTCAGCTTCCCGGTTAAAGCGCCAGAGTCTAGTACATGTGTAAAAGAAGTAGGAGCTATGGAACAGTTAGCTCTTTGGAAAGCGTATCAGAACCACTGGTGTGAGCATAAGCCAAGTGTAACTGTATACTATACAGACAGTGAGTACTTGCAAGTAGCTCAGTGGATTTGGGATAATTTTGATCTATGTTCTGGAATTAGTTTACTTCCAACAAGCGATCACGTTTATCAGCAAGCTCCATATGAGGATATTACTGCGGAGAAGTACGAAGAATTGTTGGCAGCAATGCCACAAAATGTAAATTGGGAAGATTTAGCCCAGTTTGAAAAAGAAGATAACACAACCGGATCACAAGAGCTTGCCTGCGTTGGCGGCGGCTGTGACATACTATAATAAAGGATATTATAATGACTGAAGTAACTGAAAATGAAGTACAAACCATCTCTTTGAACGATAAAGAATACAAGTTAGACGAAATTTCTGACAAAGCCAAGTACTTAGTATCACAAGTACAAGACCTACAAGCTCAAGGCAATCAAACTCGTGCACGCCTTGATCAAATTCAAGTAGGTATTACAGGCTTCACAAACTTGCTGCAGGAGGAGTTGGAGAACCCAGCTCCTGTTGAAGGTGAGTTAGTTGACAAAGTAGTAAATTAAAGAGTAGTAAAACTAAAAAAGGGACTTTGCAGTCCCTTTTTTATCGCCTTTAAGAAATAACGCCACAAGCAATTTTATGTTCTACACCACTTCCCACTTCACCGATACGAACTAGAGTAGCTTCTGCATCGTAAGCACCTTCGGCATCAAAGCATACATTCACAGACCGCTCATGTACGCATCCTGAGTCTGAGCAAGTAAATTTAACTTGTACATCTTTACAATCAGTTGTACTAGTAACTGTCTCGCCTTCGTTATCGGGGTCAGGCATTTCAGTAGTACGTGTACCTGTGTATTCTTCTAGTAATTCATATGTTACCGCCATTTTATTCTCCTTCAGCTTCAACTACGGGTGCCCAGGGCATAGTAGCTTCTGTGATTGGGCTGATTTGCTCGTCGATTTGCTTCTGAATCTGAGCGTTTACATGCTCTTCGTAGCCATCAATAACAATTCCTTTAACCCATCCAAGTACGATTTCTTCTGTTAAAGTATCAAACAATTGAAAATCTGCTTCGCTAAGATTAGCTGCGGAGAAGGGAGTAGCTCCGGAGAAGCTGCCTTCATTGCCACTTTCATCTGTGCCTGTTTTCTTCCAGTACGTTTGACATACTGCATTCGGTAATACAATTCCATCACCGTTTGTTTCATTCTTTGTTTTAAGGGATGTAATCTCCCAAGTATAAGTTACTGCCATTTTTAGTTCTCCTTCTGAGAAATATGGGGATAAATCCCCGTGATTAAGTACTTTTTAGTACTTTACTGCTTTATGTGGATAATTAACCAATCCATCTGTATTAGGTTCGTAATCAACAGGAAATTCTGGTAGATTAACATAAGGAGGCTTTGCCTTAACAGCTTTGCCTTCAGAAACAATTCTATCATATTCAGCACTAAGTTTATCCATCCAGTCTATAGTACCCCAATCTTCGTCTCTCCTGTTGGCATAACAAACTATGCCGTCTAGACGCTGATCGTAAACATAAGTAGGATAGATTTCATGCAAATGTCGCAAATCAATATTACCTTGGCTCCAAGCGTACTTGAGATTATTGTACTGCATTGTATCTTCGCCTACTATTAAATTCGGATCAAACGTAAACTCTACCGCCGCCGCCTTCTTAGAGTAAAAGGTCAGCCTTAAATGATGCTCCCAGTTATCAATATATTCATAAGCAAATGAATATACTTTAGTATGGGCTTCATTTAGTCTTCTTGAGTATTCATCAAATACTGGAATATATGTACCCGCTAATGTATTCTGCCACCATTTATGAGTGTGCATAAATGTTCTATATGCAAAAGCAGGAATATGTACAGGGTTCATTTTATTTGGGGCACCTCTCCAATCTTCTTGTGCGAGAAGACCGATTTGATATTCTAAAGCAATTACATCTGGTGGTGACTCGCTCTGTGCAATCTCATTGTAGAGCCATATACCATGTGGGGTAATAAAGTCATCGCCATCAACTAGTACCATATAGTCATTATCTGACTCCCGAAAAAGTGCCATCACAGAGTTTTTCCCTGTAGAAGGCGTACCGTCGCTTGGAGTGATATAGTACTCAAGGCCTTCTGCGATACACCAAGCTTCGGCATCTATTAAGTATTGAGTATTAATCTCGCCTATTGCACCACCTTCATCTGTCCAAGAATTTAATACTATAACTAAGTCTTCTTTTGGTATATAGTCTAAATGTCTTTTAGTGCCATGCATATTTCTACAACAAAGCACATAATATTTTAGTTTCGCCATATCAATTATCCTAGAGGTGCGATTGGCCAAATAACGCTATTTGGATAACCTTCTTGCTCAGTTATATCCCGTAAAGCCTGTCGATAATCAGTCAAAGCGGTTGACATATTTCTATCACTTAGTGCGGCTACATCAGTAGATTTTAGTAAAAGTTCTCGCTTTGCTAGAATCTGTACTACTTTCTCGGCTTCAGTGAGCTCAACTACTGTCAAAACTCTAGTTCTTGTAGTCTCTGTTTCTTCCCAGTTTTCCTCCAACTTTTCAAACGTTGGGTTATATACTGGTATATCTCCCATTATTAATTCTCGTACGGCTCCAGTCCAGCTGGAGGGAGTAAAAGGTGTGGAAGCAGCATCTCTGTTGTAAAATGCATAAGCTTCAGTTTGAGCATGTTCAACAAGGGCTGTAATAATTTCATCAGTAATTTCATTTTTATAGTACCGACGAGTAATATAATCGGTACGCCCTTCTTCTGTAAATTTAATCACAACCATTTCTTCAGTTGTATCAATGTGTAATATTTCGTATTTTGTGTACATATTTTTTTTCCTGTAATTTAGTATATAACTTTAAAAGATATATAGCCGTTGGGGTTTCCATTGACGAATGCAAGATACGCTTTACTGACATCGTCGGCACCAGACATGCTGGTAGTTACCCAAGTAAAAGCGTATGCGGGTAAACTAGTTGTTGAGCCGGGAATTTGAGTAAAATAATCAGCGTTTGCCCGAGTTAGAGTTACTTCAAAGTTGGTAAAAGATGTGCCTTCTTGTCCAGCCGGCACAGCATCTCCGTACCGCCAAAAGACATTATTAAAGCGCATTCGAATCTCAGAAAAACCTGCAGTTGTCGAAGTACTTCCCGCGCCTCTTTTAGTAAGTGAAATATAACGTTGTACCAAAGTAGAAGAAGACTGGTCTGCTGCATATAATCCCTGAACGGCCTGGCCCGTAGAGAGGTTTAGATTTTTGCTAACTGAGCCAAAGGCATCTAAAACTGCGCTACTTTCTGTGCCTATCGTAAACCCGGACCCTTTATACTCAGCCCATCCTGCACGACCATAAGCCCCTCCAGAACCATCATCAGAAGAAGCAATAGTTATTTCAGCAGTTCTATTATCAGAGGAATAAAAGTTACTAAATGCAATAGTACCTGACCTTGGTACTGGTAAGTAAGGATCGCAACCGTAGTACGAATTAAGGCTGTATCCGAGACCGAATTCAGCATTAAACGCAGCAAACGCAAGCGACCCTGAAGATGTTATAGCCATATTATTGCTCCTTCTGAGCTAGTTGTAATTCTAGAGTTTCGACCTTATCGGTCAGTTCTTTGATTGCTTCTACCAACAAACCAATCGTTGCGTTGTAATCAACCCGCTTAAGAGCATCGCCCTCAACTGCTTCAGGCAATACTTTTTCTATGTCTTGGGCGATTAAACCAGCGTATCGTTTAGTCTTATCACTTAGATCAGTACGGTTAAATGTCACACCATTAAGCTGTTGAACTTTGCCCAAGGCATTAGTTATTGGCTCAATGTTTTCCTTAATTCTGTTGTCAGAATATGCGGTTATATTGCCTCCAGCTACAATAGAACCCGCGACATTAATGCTAAGACTTGTAGAACTAGCGTCTACATAGTAACCAGTGTTGTTGTAATCATAAAATAATGTACCACGAACGTCCGCACTAAATACTGCCCGACTAGAGATGGCTGCCCTGAACTGTCCATTATTAATAATAAGAAGACCGTGGTCGTTAAGATTGTTCGCTCCGCCTATGGAACCAGCATTTGGATGTGACCATGCCATGCCATACATATTGCCGGTACTTGTTCCATCAGCAGCAATTCTATAAGCTGCACCCATAGAAAAAACGTGCTGTAATCGAGAGGCGGAGTATTTGCCGACGAAACCTTTGCCGTAATTGTGATCACAAAGAATATCACCCCTGGCTCTAAGAGACGTAGCAGTACTAGAGGGGTCTACATAGTAAGCAGTATCGTTGGAGTCATAGAATATAGGGGCGCGGAATGAACCAGGCGCCAGTGCAAAGTTTCCTGTATCAAGTTTGAGCGCAAGCGAAGCAGAACCGTTTGTAATGTCAGATGAATTTCCACCCACAAAGAATTTCATGCCACCATCAGATACACTGTAATCAACGCCAATACCAGAATACTTCGTATTGTTTGAGTTAAACACTATTACAGGGAATGTCGAATTTAACAGTAGGTTTCTATTCCACCCCCCGGTCATGACTGTGCCGCCGTTATTTACAAGCGTTCCATTAAGATTACTGCCACTAGCAGGGTCTACATAGTAACCAGTGTTGTTGGAGTCGTAGAATAGAGGGGCGCGGAATGAACCAGAAGTTTGATACGTGCCAGTACCGCCCGTTTTGGCCGTTAAGTTATTAAAAGCATGACTATGACTATCATTACCAACGGCAGTGGTAATGTTGATACTGCCTAAATTAGTCATCGTAGCCGCACCCGTAACATCTCCAGAGAGCGTTACTACAGGGTTACGGTTAATTGTAGCCGCAACTAAGCTATTAATATTAGAAGTGCCATTAGGGTCTACATAGTAACCAGTGTTGTTGGAGTCGTAGAATATTGGTGCGCGTGATGAAGTGCTAGAGGATGTGTTTCCCACAGCATCTGCCCAAAATCTTCTAGTTCCACGGCCACTCGCGACGCCTGCACTACCTTGAGTATTCCAAAACTCAAATGCACCAGCAGTCTTATCAAATCTTAGATATACACCGTATCCATGATTAATCGCCCGCCCATAATAAGGCGAGGCACTGCTGATATTAGTACCAATTCCGCCACCGTCGTGTGTGACACCCGGCTCTGACATAAACAGAACCATATTTCCCTTATAACTGTCACTACCGTTATAGTCATAGTGCATAACAATATTGCCGTCGGAATGACTTGACTTTAAATTTATTCTACCTTGAATATTAAGTGCAGTAGCAGTACTACTAGGGTTTACATAGTAAGCAGTGTCGTTGGAGTCGTAGAATATTGGGGCGCGGAAATCACCGGAAGTTTGATACGTGCCAGTACCGCCCGTTTTGGCCGTTAAGTTATTAAAAGCATGACTATGACTATCATTACCAACGGCAGTGGTCATAGTTGCGTTGCCGCTTCCATCCCAGTTTACACTACCAGTTACATCACCGGTTAAAAAGAGAGTACGAAGCGTAGTCCACTTGTCAGCGTTGGGGTGGTATGCGTCATGAAATATAGTTTGTGTTGTTAAACCCGTTCCAGCTGTTGCGTCTTTGTAACCAACTTTTACTCCGCCATTATAAGGACTTTGTAAAATAACATGATCAGTTGAATCATTTGATACTCCAATTACAAGATCTGCGCTTTCTCCAGAAGTTCCTCCGTAACCATAAGCGTGGAATTGAATAAATCCATAATCACTAGGATCATTAATGTTAACGCCGTCTTTCTCTGATTCAAAGAATATACCACTTCGTCCAACGCTATCACCTTTAAGGATTATGTTAGTTCCTGAAGGTTGATAGAATCCCATATCAGAAGCGCCAGAGCCTACTGAACCAGATATTGTTAATCCACCAGCTAATGTTTGATTACCTGTAGTTCTAACAACAGTAGAGTCAACAGCAACAGTATCGGCAGCAACTGATATTCCACTCCCAGCGCCTACATGTAGTGTAGGAGTACCTGAACTACCTCCTCCAGTAAGACCGTTTCCAGCAGTTACGCCAGTAATATCGCCTTGGGCAGGGGGTGGGTTACCCGCACTATAGTAATAAGAACCATGTTGACCGTCGAGAAGATCAGCATCTAAGCCTGAGCCTGAGCCGTCGTTATATGACGACCAAAACTCGTAAGCTGTACCGTAACTAGTTCCCCTATTAGATTGAGAACTAATCCACATCCTCGGCTGTCCGTTTCTTATAAGATGTAGTGCACACATATTTACTACATCACTACCAGTATAACCGTTTATCCATAGCGTATCTGACCACACATTTGGATAACCAGTCATGGCAACCTTTAGGCCGGTATTGTAATTAAAGTAGACCTGCGGATTCGTCTGCTGACCACCAGCATATAAGGGTGGCAAATAACCTGCCGACCCTGCCGAATTCGCATAATTTACAGACAAAGCCGAAGGTTGCTGCCCATCTAACAGATCTGCATCTAAGCCAGAGCCTGAACCATCGTTACCTGCATGCCATGCGGTGCTGCCAGATATTGTTACAGAGCCAGTATGGGTTGCTAAACTTGCACCGCCATAAGTTGATAATCCATTGGATGGCGCGGCGGTTGTTGAGGCCTCGCCCCACCCAGAAGGCCCTCCAATGTTGACTCTTTCATACAGTTGTATGAATTGCCCACCTTGCGAACCAACCGCAAGACCACGAATCGTTCCAATCTGAATAGCATGGTCATTTACTTTACTAAATAGATATTGCCCACTGGCTGTATCATTAGCATCAGAGCGCAGGAAGCTACTACCATGAACGCCATCCAACAGATCAGCATCAAGACCGGAGCCTGAGCCGTCGTTAGAAGAGCCCCACAAGTTTCCTGAAGCAGCATGCCAGAATCTGTCATAACCTATAGACGCTCGTGGTGTGCCGTTGTTACACCAAACCATCTGGTGACTGCCGCCCATAGTACCGCCAGTGGTATTATTCGTGTGCTTGTACGCTAGACCGTACAGATTTCCAAAGTTTGTACCTGCACTGTGGTTTTTAAAGCTTGTACCCATCGACCATATATGGTCAGTTTTAGTAGAGTCGTAAGTTCCGAAGATGCCGTTATTCCTAGCGGTGCTAATTAAAGCGCCGCTAAATGAATCGTCAGCATCGCTTCTTAGATACTTAGAGTAGGTAGGTGGCGGGTTTGCTGCACTGTAATAGTAAGACCCGTGTTGTCCGTCTAACAGGTCAGCATCTAAGCCGGAGCCGGAGCCATCGTTTCCAGAATCCCAAACTTTTCTCCAAGTTTGAGTGCTGTTAATAGCGACATTACTAAAGCTTCTGTAATACATGCTGCTATTTGAACTAAAACCTATCTGGCTATTGTAGTCTCCGCTGTGTCTATTAAAAGTTAAAATTGAATTTGAGTTATCAGTAGTAGGCATTCCTACAGGTGCAGATCCTTGTGATAGCTGTCCTGTGTACACGCCTCTACCTGTTCCCGGATGTGTAGTGCCACTTCCTCCATCCCCAATAAATTCGTTTGTTTCTGATGTTAAATAGCTTCCAGCAGGTTGAAATGCAGATGCATGTTGTCCATCTAGTAAGTCAGCATCTAAGCCAGAGCCAGAGCCGTCGTTGCCTGCTCGCCAGTGTTTGTCCCACGCGCTGAAAGACCCACCACCAGAAGCGTTGCCTCCTTGATAGTTTCGAGTATACAAATCAGGGCTATAAAAACTAACTGCCATTTGGGCACCATGATGATTAGCTTCATTTTGATGCCTCATATTAATGTAAGAGTAGTATGTCGCTGTTGGCATATCTCCCTGATACTGATCAAAAAAGCCTGAAGGAAGCTCAGCACTTCCGCTCGAAGTATTAGTAGTCTTATTACTATTAGAGCCAGAAACAAATCTAGAGCTATCAATACCGTCTAACAGATTAGAGTCAGCAGCCTTGCCAGCAATGGGTAGCTTCGTAGCAATAGAGTTTGTTACCGTAGTAGCAAAGTTAGGGTCGTCACCAAGAGCAGCGGCCAGTTCGTTCAGCGTGTCTAAAGTACCTGGAGAAGAGTCGAGAAGATTATTAATCTGTGTGCCGACGTAGGACTGAGTTGCGTAGCTCTGCGAAGCATGGTTACCCCAACCGTAAGCAGTATTCCAGTTGGTAGAGTTGCCCCCAGATACTGTAAGTGTTCCAGAAGCCAGTATATTACCAGTTACATCTAACTTTTGAGTAGGAGAGCTATTACCAATACCAACGTTACCACTAAACTCTGCAAGTCTTGTTCCACCGTTATTATCAACTTCAATGCAAGAAACTCCTGATGCGTTATTTACAGAAAATATTGGATTGGTAGTTAAGTCGTTAACTATAGAAAATAAGTCACCAGCGCTGCCCTCAAAACTAAGAGTAGTCTTTGTACCATCGTATAGAGTCTGCATTGTAATAGTATCACTGCCAACGCTGTTAGCCCCAACGAATTCTATTTTTGGACTTGCTGTAGAGGATCCAGTGCTTGGTGTAATTAAAATGTCTTTATCTGAGTTTGCCATATTTTTGTTATCTCCTGTGCCAGAATTATATTAAAGTTAGGCTTCTTTGTCAAGCATTAATTTTTGCTTGGTGATTTTAGAATCTACTATTTAAAGCAGTGTAATTTCAAAGCTAAGTAGTCGCGAGAGCAGGTTTAAGTATTGTTCTCGTATTCTTCTTGCGTTACGGGAACCATTATAGGGTCGCCCAAAGGGTCTAGCTCTTGGGAATCTACTACAAAGTACTCTCCATCTATTTCTATGTATTCTTCCATTATCTGAACCTATTTGACTGTAAAAAACTGGTAGGTAAAGGGTCATTTACTGAAGGTATTTCTCCAAAAAATAAATTATCCATTACATACTTTGCTGAATCTCCTGCTTGTTCTGAGCGATAGTTATAATTTCTTAGATTCATAAATCTGATAAACTTTGTTCCATACCGAAAAGGTACTCCACTATTCCTACTCTCTCCACTAATTAGTGCGCTATAAGTTGTCCAAGTCTGCGGATATACAGGTGCTCCCATTGCGTAGTTATATGTGCCTCCAGCTCTTCCGTTTGCTAGGTAAGTTCCGATAGGATACTTGCCACTGCCATCTAGTGCGGCAGCCCAATTAGGAAGGCCATTGACTAAAGATATAGACCACTCTCCTCCACCCAAATCTGTTAAACCAGTAGCAGGATAAGCGTTAGCTGTTACAGCATATCTTGTATAACCTTCTGAATAAGGGTAAATTCCTCCGAACAACATTAAACCTCTTTGATGTGACGTAGTAGAGCCACTCCAGCCAGAGGCACTTGATACATATATAGTTGTATCTCCAGGGGTTGCAGCTCTTGTTAGCTGTGTGTCTCCTAAGCCTTTACAATTTCTTAGATCAATAAAGCTTTTATTTTCATCGTAACTAACAAAGCCGAGGTGCCCACTGCCGTTTCTATTATTATAGCTTTGAGTAATAGTTTTAATAGAATAGGCTAACTGATATACTTTTGAAGTATCTACCGGTATATATTGTGCACCAATGGCTCCACTACCATAAACATTATCGCCTACAAAAAAAGAGCCTCCATTGCTAAGATAATCTCCTTCAGTGGTTCTTCTACTCATCCAAGTAAAGTTTGTATTATCCCCGCTCTGGCCTGCTCCATTTTCAAGTAAGCCAGTTGTTCTTCTATTATATATTAGTCCCATATTCCACCTCAAATCTTTCTACGTCCTTTCTCTCAGCTTGTATAGTATAAAAATAATGTGTTCCGGTTACGTATACTTTATTCTCTTTTATATCTTCAACATAAAGCTCTTGAGAGCCTCCAATTGCAGTCAATTGTACCGTAATTGAGTCTTCGTGTACTAGGTCAATCCAGTAATCTGGTAGTTCTATAATCTTTTCTTTTGATTTGCCTCTTACGTACACTCCATGCTCAGGCCCTTCAAGTACACCATGATGCAGTCGCATTCCCTTTTTTGAAGGGTGTTCAATATCGAAAGACTTAGTTGTAGCAGTTAAGGCCCCTACTACATCAACACCTGAAGTGTTAATTGTCATTCTTCGTGTGCTATTTTGCACGAACTGAAGATTGCCCGCTCCGTTTGTGGTTAAATTATCGGGACTTTCGTAGATCTTCCATCCGTTACCTCCGCCCCACTGGATACCTTCTCCAGGACCTGGGTCACCAATTACTATATTATTAACATTAGTTAGGTTTCCGTTGTTAAAGTTTACGGAACCAAGAGAAGTGTGAGTGTGGCTATCGTTAGCTACGGTAGTGGTAATGTTGATACTACCTAAGTTAGTCATCGTAGCCGCACCCGTAACATCACCAGAGAGCGTTACTACAGGGTTACGGTTAATTGTAGTCGCAACCAGGCTATTAATATTACTAGTACCATTAGGGTCTACATAGTAACCAGTGTTATTGGAGTCGTAGAATAGAGGGGCGCGGAATGAGCCTGACGCAGTGACATCGCCAGTGCCCGTGATAACCATTTTTCTTGTTGCGTCAGTAATAGTAGATAAATCGTTATTATGCGTGTAGAAATTTAACTGGGTTCCCCAATGAGATGCGCTATCAGATCGAGACCCTGTAATCCCACTCCAATGAGTCCCGTTAGTGTCTGTTCCTGTTCCAAACATCACCCCAACCATATCATTTGCATTATTTGATTGGACTAGTGTTAAACCTGAGTGATTACCACCTTTGGTAAGGGTAGAGCTATAAGCATTCGCTCCACTAGATGCGATTTGCAACCTTGTGTTCGGTGTCGAAGCTCCAATACCAACGTTGCCTGTGGCTGTCAGCGTCATCTTACTGCTGCCGTTTTTTCCTATGCTTAATGCGTCATTTGGGTTGTCAAAAATGAAATTAAAATAATTGGAGTCTGATATGCCAAGACGGGTTTCTGGGTAACCTGCTGTATAAACTTTGGTGTTATATTTAAAAGTTGTTACACCTGCGCTGTCTATGCGCATACGTTCTGTGCCAGCAGTAGTGACAGCCAGAGTGTTATCTGCGGGTCTAAATAAACCAGTGTCTGCGTCATTACCTAGAATAAATACAGGAGCTGTTTGCGTTCCTGAAATACCAATGCTAAATCTAGCGTTAGGCGAACAACCAATACCAACGTTACCTGCGCTGTCTATGCGCATACGTTCATAAGGGCCACCAGAGCCAAATGTAAGGGCGTTATCCGAACGTACTGCAAAATCTGTAGTTGTTGGATTTATGAGAATAGCTGACCCACTGCCAATATAACCACTAGCTGACCCACTAGCTACCCTTATAACTCCACTAACATCAAGCTTTTGACTAGGCGAGCTAGTACCAATACCCACGTTGCCGTTGGCGAGGAACGTAGCTCTAGTTTGACTTCCTACACCAATCTCAACGGATGTGTCATTTGTTCCTTCAATCCATTGGGTGCTGTTACCCCACATTAACCTATTGCCTGAATCTAGGTACATAGTACCAGTGTTACAATATATATTACCTACAACTTGCAACTTCATGCCAGGATTAGTTGTACCAATACCCACGTTGCCCTCTTTAGAGATCCTCATTCGCTCAGACCAATCTGTTGTATGGTTGGCTGTGTCGTTAGTATAAAAAGCCAAGCCAGAACGGAAGTAGTTACCCTCACCAATCTGCATAATACCTGCTGAACGCTTGGAATAACCTTGGAACTGAGGGGCAAATACTAAACCAGTACCAATAGTATTTGATGTTCCTGAACTATTGCCATTGTTTGCACCGAGGTAAATAACGTCTGTTGGGTTTTCCTCGTTTTGAGTTCTAATATTTAGATTACCCGTGCTAATTGTCACTGAGTTAAATGTAGCGTCAGTGGCTGAGATAGTTCCTGCAAAAGTCGAGTTTCCATCAACTTTTATATCATGTCTTGTTGTTCCTGTTGCAACAAGACTTTTAAAGTGTGTAGTATAACTTGCAGTACCCGACCCTGGTACTGTCATTGGAATTATTTCTAGTGTTCCATTTCCTGTGTTACCAGTTAGAACAAATTGTACATCTCTGTATCCAGCACCTGTATCTAATATTAATCCAGTAGCATTTGTACTTTTTATAGTACCACTAGATGTAATAGCACCGCTGGATAAAGCACCCGTCAGCGTACCACCAGTTAAAGGCAGCTTGGTCGCAATAGAGTTCGTAACCGTAGTAGCAAAGTTAGGGTCGTCGCCTAACGCAGCGGCAAGCTCGTTAAGCGTGTCTAATGTATCAGGAGAAGAATTGACAAGATTACTAATCTGTGTGCCAACGTAGGACTGAGTAGCATAAGATTGGGTGCTGTGATCGCCCCAACCGTAAGCTGTGTCGTAGTTGGTCTTGTTAGTGGTAGTTAAGCTGCCTTCATGCCAGACCTTATTAGTAGCAGACAAAGTAGTTGACCCAGTGTATATCTCGCCTTTTACGACAAAGGAAAGAGTTCCAACTGTTGGGTACTGACTATTATCAGACGCAGCGTCTAGGACTAAACCATAACCGCCGACAGGTAACTCGTTATCAAATTCGTTGTGGTAAAGACTTACGCCTTGGCTGTTAGTCGTGGTGAAGTTTATTTTAGGGAACGAGCCGGAGCCGCTATTAGTGTCGTGTAAAGTTATTTCTGGGCTGGTTTTGTTTATTGCAATGTTGCCAGTCAGCGTACCACCAGACAAAGGTAGATAGCTGTGTACATGACTAGCAGGAGCATAGTAAGAACCCTGCTGCCCATCTAATTTATCCGCATCTAAGCCGGAACTTGCACCGTCATTGCCAGCATGCCAATACTTATGAGTAGTCCCACCTACATTTTTAATGTAAAGTTCGTCGTCCTTAAACTGGTGGTAGCTAAGAGAACTTTGCCCTGTTTTAGTAGAGTAAATCCTGGCTTCAGTGCCTCGTTCGGAGCTAGTGATAATTTCCGTAGAGATAAAAGAAATTTTGCCTCCGCCAGTGTATGAAGTTCCAGTGTACGGATTAAAGTCTATCTGCCCAATTAAATCCCCAGCAAGGGTTTGTGTTTTAGCTGAATGCGTACCTTCAGAAGAGTTAAAACTTAGTCTAGGGTAGTTTGCGATAGTGCCAGATAAACCGAAAATTTCGTTATTTTGGAACATCGAAAGCTTGCCCGTCAGCGTACCACCAGCTAGATTTAGCTTAGCGTCCGTAAGACTGAAAGTAGTGCCGGTAAGAGTAATACCAGTACCAGCAGAATAAGTCGTGTTGGTATCGGTGTAGCTGGTCAGATAACCCTCAGTCGAGTGGTCACCCCAGCCGTAAGCTGTGTTCCAGTTGGTAGAGTTTCCACCTGTGGCTGTTACGGTGCCTGAGGCTTGGAAGTTGCCAAACGCCTTTACTAAACTACCAGGAGCGTTATCGCCTAGCTCTATAGTTGTGGTATTACCGGCATTAGAGCCAGTGTTCTTTCCTATGTATATGTACTTATCAACACCAGCATCTAAGTCGTTAGATGCTATATTTAATGTCTGAAACCCAGTGTTGTTGCAGAATAGATTAAATGTCTCTATGCCGCCACTGTACGCCAAGTCCATAGAATCTGTGAATGTCGTAGTCCCGGTTACGGTACCACCAGCAAGGGGTAGATAAGAGTCAGCAGCAGCATAGTAAGAACCCTGTTGCCCATCGAGTAAGTCAGCGTCTAAACCAGTGCCTACGCCGTCTACGGTTTTAATTTTGGTTAATAATTCGGCAGCTGTATCTGAGGAGCCAGCGCCTAATGTGACAATAGACTCTGTGCCATCATCTTTTTTGATGTAGAGTATGCCGTCATGAGTGTTAATTGCAATCTCGCCGAGAGATAATTGAGATACAGTTGGGATAGCGCCCTGCGATGCAGAGCGCCTTAATTTAATCGTTTGTGCCATATGGCTCCCCTATTACTTGCGTATATACGCTAGAGTTTTAGTTTGAGTTGAGTTTTAGAATGTGCCGCCGTCTATGGTTCCTGTAAAGGAACCTGCCCAGTTATCGGCAGTCATTAATCTAGAAGTAGTGGAGGCGTCATCACCTTCCTGAACAGTCCAATAGCCATTGACTTCGTTCCAAAGAAGTGATACGGAGTCTTTAGCCCCGAGACCAGTCCCTCTATAGACAGTAAAACCTGCGTTAGTACTAGGAGCAGTATCAGCTGCTAGCTGCTTGTTAAGTACTAGAATATTGTCGCCAATCTCTACAGTAGTAGAATTAACAGTAGTGGTTGTGCCTTCTACAGTAAGATTACCTGTAATTGTAGCGTTACCATCAATAGAAATAGCGGAGGACGTAATATCATTAGAAGTAAGAGTGCCGTTAACCGAAACATCATTAAAAGTAACATTGCTAGTAGTAGAGACTGCCTGTCCAATTGCAATTGAACCGTCTGTAATTTCTACGCCTGTGCCACCGGAAAAATGCGCTCGTACTTCTGTAGAACTAGGGCCGGTATAAGTAATAACGCCCGTGCCGCTAGCATAACTTAATGAACCATCACCGCCTGCATCTGTTACAGAAATTGCTGCACGAGCATCGGAGTCGGCGTATTGAGAAGATGCAGTAAACGCAAGAGTATTTGTATCCTCATCATAAGCTACCAAGATATTACTGTGTGTTGCACCTGTAATCATTGCCGCAGCAGCATCCTGAGCACGTTCAGTAGTATGATAAAGGTTAGAAGAGCCTTCTGCTACTGTATCAGTATTTTGTTGATAATAAGTCAGAACACCAGTAGCAGAGTCATAGCCGAGGCTTGGCCCAGTCGCGGAGATAGAAGCACGAGCACGAGCATTGGTATAGTACAGATTTGTTGTACCTTCCGAAACTGTATCAGTATCAGGAGTTGTATAGCTTACAACACCAGTACTAGCGTTATAGCTTAGGCTTCCAGTCGCGGAGATAGAAGCACGAGCACGAGCATTAGTATAATAGAGGTTAGTATCTTCGCTTAAAGTAGCTGTACTGTGGTTTGAAATGTCGCTAACTGTACCTGTTACTGCACCCGTAAGATCAGATGTGATCATATTTGCAGCAAAGTCACCACTTGCATCTCGTAGTACAAGCGTACTTACAGTAGCTGCGTCAGTTGCACCAGAGATAATATCAGTAAAGTACTTACCGCCGATTGCGTCTACGTCGCCTGCTTCGCCACCTGGGCGACCTATAAATAATTTACCATTACCAACAGATGAATAAGCTAATTCACCATTGGTTAGACTAGTGGGTACTGCGGTAGAGGTACTTCTTTTAATTAGAATTGTTTGGGCCATTTAGGTTCTCCGGTAAGCCTTAAAAGGCTCCTGCGTCAAGGGATTCTGTATCATTGGCAACAACAATGTTGGTCCAACCGAAAACACCCGGACTTATTTCGCGATATACTTTATACATATTATCGTTTGTATCGTACCAAGTATCACCTTCCTGAACATTTGTTCCAGTTGGTGTATCATCCATACGAAAATCTTGGTCGGCTAATTGCTCTATAGCCTGCTGTAAGTTTGTAGCTGTTACTGTTCCATGGGGAGTAAGTGATATACCTAAAGCAAATGCAGGCCCTACGGCAATGCCTTTAGCTTCTACTAAAGTAGTATTCGTACTAATATCTAACGACACAGCCTCTGATGAAGAGGCTGTGATTGTAGTAACATTTTCTGCTATAGTGATATTAGTAGTATCGGACACTATCGTGTAACTCCCTGTTTAATTGTTACTTCTCCATGTAGAAGTTTTTGTACGCTGGTATCCCCTAGCGTGAAGATTTCTAAGTCGTACTGGTATAGACCGGCGACTACCGCATCTGTGATAGAATTTGATAAATCCATGTTAATTTTACCATCTGTACCTATAGGAATGGTGCAGGTAAAAGTAGCTGTCAAAGTCTCGGAAGCCTTTGTTGGTCTTATTTGAGCACGAGCAGAGTATCCGGTAAGATTTTTCACTGTACCAGACTCAGAAACTGTAAACTCTAACGCAAAGTCGGAACCTTGGTCAATAACTAGGTCGTAGCGGGCTGCTGTCATTTGATTTTCTCCATTACAGAATTATAACCAAGTTGAGGTGTTATGTCAAGATTTATTTTTTTCATGGTCTACCCTCTTTAAGGTGTTCGATTTCGGCTTTAAGCTCTTTAACTGCTTCCACTAATAATGCAATAGTTGCATTATAATTTACAACTTTAATATCTTCGAAAGTTTCGGAAACTGCCTCAGGTAGTACTAATTCAACTTCTTGAGCTATAAGACCAGCGTGTCTAAGTTCTGTATCTTTTAAGTCGTTTCGAGTATACGTAACTCCTCGTAACTTTTGTACTTTAGATATTGCATTCTCTATAGGTTTAATATCTTCTTTAAGCTTAATATCAGAGTATGCGGTTACGTTTCCACTGGCAATAAAGTTACCAGTTGCAGAAACACCATCACTTGTCAAACGAAGTCTTTCTTCAATACCAGTGCCAGTATGGATAGAGAATACCATATCCGCCGCTACAGAACTTGACCAGTCCGCTACAGCTACTGACCTAATAGAACCTGTATCAGTCCATGCAGTTACATTAGAGGACCTAAACTGTATTGTACTTATATCTTGACCTGCGGTTAAAGCAGTATTAGTATTTCTGAGCAGTAGGTCAGGTGATGTAGTATAAATACTTAGATTACCTGAAAGCGTACCACCTGTAAGAGGTAAATGACCTACTTGAGAATAAGTGTAAGCTGTATTCCAGTTAGTGTCATTATAGTCTGTAGCAGATATAGTTCCTGCAACGGTTAAACTGCCAGTTCCAGCACCTGAAGTACCGATACCCACGTTACCTGCGCTGTCTATGCGCATGCGCTCTGCTGCGGAAGGGTTTCCAGCATTCCAAGTAGAAAAAGTTAAATGACTTCCTGCACCAAACTCGTCGTCATATATAGTCGATATTTGAGCCTGTACAATAGGGCCTTCGTTAGATGTATCTCTACCGAAAAACTGTAATGCTGCGTAAGGATTGGTGATATCTCCACCGACTCCAATATCGCTTGTATCAGTAATTCTTATTGCAACAGGTGCGCTTACTGTGCCAGTGGCGGCACCACTATTCCCTTCAACTTCAAGTTTAGTAGCTGGCGAATCAGTACCAATACCCACGTTGCCTTTTACAACAAGACTGGTAGTGTCGTTACTGGGGTCAAGATAATAGGCCGTGTCGTCTTTATCTCCGAAAGAGGAAGCAAATAAGCCGGAGCTGCTAATAGAGCCAATACTTGAAGCTCCTGAGTAGAAAAATACGGAGCCTGTACTACCTGCACCAACACTTATATTTTGGTCAACACCTGGGCCTGTACTTAGGTATGACCCTGATGATTTAAGACTTAAGTATCCTTCAATCTTAGCTCCAGTGTTTGTCAAACGAAGTTTTTCATTGAAAGTCCCACCAGAACCTGCATTTTTAATGGAGAATGACATATCTCCACCATAATTTCCTGTACCCCACTCAGCACTTGCTACGGATCTAATAGAGCCTGTTAGTATGTTGGTATTATCATCATCTCCTCTGAATTCAATCGAGGCAATAGTTTGAAGTAGTTCTATACTGGTATCAGTATTTTTGAGTGTTATTGTAGGGTTTATTGGACCAGTTATAGAAACACCCTCACTTGTCAAACGAAGTCTTTCCTCAATAGAAGTGCCACTATGGATAGAGAATACCATATCCGCCGCTACAGAAGTTGACCAGTCTGTTACAGCTACTGACCTAATAGAACCTGTATCACTCCATGCAGTTACATTAGAGCACCTAAACTGTAGTGTACTTATATCTTGCCCTGCGGTTAAAGCAGTATTAGTATTTCTGAGCAGTAGTTTAGCTGATGTAGTATAAATACCTAGATTGCCGGTCAGCGTACCACCAGTAAGAGGTAAATGATCTACTTGAGAATAAGTGTAAGCTGTATTCCAGTTAGTGTAAGAAGTAGAGTTAACAGAAAAAGTTGTACCTGTTAATGTTAAACCCGTTCCCGCCGAGTAAGTAGTATTTGTGTCAGTATCTGACCAAGGTACGTTGACTACAGCTTGATTATCTGCGTTCAGCTGAACACCATAAGTACGACCAGTAGTAGTCGTTACGGCATTAGCAACTACGGTCTGATCTGTATCGCTAAAGAGTTCGATACCGCCTAAAGTAGTGTCTGTAGCCACTGGTAAAGTGTATTGACTAGTTAAGTAGCCAGCAGTGGAATGGTCACCCCATCCGTAAGCAGTGTCGTAGTTAGACTTGTTAGTGGTTGTTAAGTTACCAGTGTGCCATACAACATTTCCATCATCATAGGAGTTCGGGCCAGTTGCTGTAGTGCCTCCCGGCAAGAAGTATAAATTGTCATTTACAGACCCTAAGAACGCATCAGTACCAAAGGCGAATCCAGCATTATCAGTACCAGTACCTTCAGTTAACTCTATTCTTTCACCTAATATATGTATTCCATAAGCTGAAGCATGGTCAATATGAATAGTAGGTTTATTGGTCGTAGCATCAATAATAAACTCTGGATGATTACTGCTTGTTCCACTTTGACCTGTAACATTAATTCGCCATGTTCCATTCTGATTCCAATAAACGGCAGTCGCAAATTGATCAGTGCCAGTAGCAGAGATATGAGCAGTAAACCTATAAACCCCGCCAGTAGGAAGTGAGTTGCCATCACTATATAGAATCTCTTGTGGTGATGAAGTACTTACGGTATATGCACGTTTCCATTTATGATACTCATCTCCTAAAGAATAGCCTGCATCATTGAGTGTCAGCTTACCAGTCATCGTACCACCAGCAAGGGGTACATGACCTACTTGAGAATAAGTGTAAGCTGTATTCCAGTTAGTGTCATTATAGTCTGTAGCAGATATAGTACCATTTATAACAACGCCGCTAGTCTGTAATCGCAGCTTCTCTACAAACGGAGCACCACTGCCAGATTCCTTAATAGAGAAAGACATATTAGAGCCGTAGTTACCCGTACCCCAGTCTGCTCCTTGAGCTGCTTTTTGCTGAATCTGTCCGGCTAGTATGCCACCAGTCGCGTCATCGGTACCTATAAACTCAAGCGTACCAATAACTTCATTTGCCACTACAGTAGTGTCAGTGCTCTTGATTGTTATTGTAGGGTTTAACGCAGTTACAACAGATGTGTCGCCAGTCAGCGTACCGCCAGCAAGGGGTAAATGACCTACTTGAGAATAAGTGTAAGCAGTATTCCAGTTAGTGTCATTATAGTCTGTAGCAGATATAGTACCATTTATAGAAACACCATCACTTGTCAAACGAAGTTTTTCTTCAATACCAGTGCCACTATGGATAGAGAATACCATATCCGCTGCTACAGAACTTGACCAGTCCGCTACAGCTACTGACCTAATAGAACCTGTATCAGTCCATGCAGTTACATTAGAGGACCTAAACTGTATTGTACTTATATCTTGACCTGCGGTTAAAGCAGTATTAGTATTTCTGAGCAGTAGGTCAGGTGATGTAGTATAAATACTTAGATTGCCGGTCAGCGTACCACCTGTAAGAGGTAAATGACCTACTTGAGAATAAGTGTAAGCAGTGTTCCAGTTAGAGGAGTTGCCACCGGTAGTTATGACTACGCTAGGAACTGTAATAGTGTCGTGCGCATAGAGTTTGCCAATGTGATGCTCCGAAGTTGGGTCATTTGCGGTATCAAATAGAGTTGTACCAGCTGTTATTGTATCAGCAGTTAAGCTTCCTGAGTCTGTAATGTCTGCAGCAGAAACTTGTCTCCAGATGGTTTCGACAAAGCAATTAGCATAATCTCCGACATATAGCCAAACATAGTAATTGTTTAACCCATCATCAATGAGTTGAACAGAAATAACGTCAGTACTAGTGTCATCATCGGTATTTTCGTACCACCAGTGTCCTCTTTGAGTTCCTGATCTTTGGGCAAATGTAAAGTGAATGTTTACATTCGTTACTTGATCTCCATAGTCATAAGCGGCTTTTACAGTTCCTGTAACTCCGCCGTCAGTGCTGTTAGAGCTTTTAATTTTTCCTAGTAAAAAGGATTGAGTACCTGCACCTGAGCCGATCTCATACTGTCTTAAATGTTGGTTTCCTTCATCAGCTTGGAATAAGCCATCAGTAGTTTTTACACGCCCACTAGAGGAAATGTTGCCAATATTAGTTAGGTTTCGATTAATATCTAATACAAGTGTACCGTTTGAAGCTAAACCGCCTTGCCTAATATCAATACCATTAGCATCATGATAAGAGTATGCACTGGTACCTCCAGCTATTACAACTCTATCAGCTGAAGTAGTGCCTGAGGCGTTAGTGGCTAACCACAAACTTCCAGCAGTATTTCCGGGGTTTCTAGCTATGAAAGCTCCTCCGACTACATTAAAGTTATTAGCTTCGACAGAGCTAGAGAAAGCTCCTCCTGTGGCTGTAACTGTACCGCCTGCATCAATACCTTGTTTTACTTTGAAATTCTTATCATTCGCCACGGTTCACTCTCCCCAACTGGCTTGACCCCATAAGGGGTCTATATTATTAATTTGATATAGTATAAAAAATTTAACATACTTTGTCAAGTATTATTTTTTACGTGATTATTTGTGAAGCTATTAAATACGTTGTGGAGTTTGCACTTGCACCTGTTGCTAAGATACGTACATCAGTTCCATTAATATCTACTTCGTAGGTCGCTAAAACACCGTCTGTGTCTATTGAAGCGTATTCTACTGCAATTGCTGTTACATTGTTATGTGTTACCAGAAGCTCTGTTATTTGTCTTTTGTTTCCGTCTGTTGCGGTAATTATAAACTTGGCGCCATCGTGGCCGTACCAGAAACTATAAATAGAAGTCTGAGTAATCGTTGTTAATGTTTCCTGAGCTTTAACAAGCTGCATGCTATTGATACTGACACTTCCGGTTACATTCAAACTACCAAACATTGTAGCATTTTCATCTGACCTCAAAAACTGCGTACTGTCTAAGAAATCAAGAGTGCTCGCATTGTTTAATGGGTTTGCGTCTTCTTGTACCGTAAACCAAACTGATGCACCTGACTCAACTGCCTCCGCTACTGATGCTAGCTCTAGTTTAAAATCATATTCAGTGTTATCGACTAGCTGAGTATCATAAACATAGCTAGTTGAAAAGGACCTGCTATAGTAAAATTTAGTAAAATCAGGATTTTGAGGAAAAATTGTTTTAGTGAGAAAGGTGCTATAAAACCCGCCGCTGAACCAAGTACTGTCAGCAGACTTTTTGTAAAACACTTGAAACTCTACGGTTCTATCGGCGGATGAATAGTCTGTTGGACTAAAAAATCCAATCGTTACAGCAAGAGTAGCTTTTGGACTAACTATGCCATGATTAAAGTTAGGCAGAGTAATTAAAGGACTGGGCGCAGGTGTTAAATTAGTAAACTGAGCATAATCTGTTTTATAGTCTCCAGGAGAGCTGCCTCCATAAGTAGCTGCACTCGAGTTAATAAAGTTAATAACTTCAGTATTTAAAGAGGCTAAAGTTATAGAATCGTCTAAGACACTTTGTGCTTTCAAGTTTACAAGCTCATCAGACGTACTCATAACTAAAGTCGAAGCTACTACTTCTCCTGTTATTTCCGCATTTGTAGCATATACTACGCCATCTTGGTCTACTCTAAAAGGTGCTGTTGCTCTGTTGGCGACCGTATCACCAGCAAATATACGTATATCTGTACCTAAAGTACCTTCTCCTACTAGTCCAGCTTTGTTTGTTCCAGTACCTACAGTAATTTGAGAAGCTGCGTCAATATTGCCACCATCAATAGTAGTGATAGTAGACCCGTTCTCTAAAAAGTCTCCGTTTTCAAATGTAACTATGCCTGTGAAATTAGTGTATTGTACAATACTGGCATAAGTTACTGTGATTGTCGTCGACCCCGCAGCGGCTTCTGTACCTGAATATCTTACAGTATAGTGCGTATTTGTAGAAGCAGGATCTTGAGTACGAGGCTCATTCGTCCACTTGTCAACCGCAGAAGTAGCAGACAAAGCTAATACTTCCGTTGCACCAGTGCCTCCAGAAACATCTCCAGTAGAGAAGGTATACGTAGAACCCGACGGAGCAAGAGGAGCACCCGCAGTTGTTTTTTCGTAGTAGAGATAGCCTTGTATTGTTCTTAGGCCTTCATCTCCTGGGTCTCCTGGGTCTCCATTTACTCCATCAACTCGTGTTGAGTAAACAGCTGGAGTACTCCATGCTGCATCTTGAGGAGTTAAACCATCATCACTAAAAGTTCGAGTAGCTACATAGACAATATCTCCATCAGCAGTCAATGCAGGTACAGACAAAGACCAATCAGTATTACCAGCAAGGGGGTCTGCAAAAGTACCAGATGCTGCAACAATAGTAGCATCATTCTTTCTATAGATATTTACTGTTTTTACGGCCTGACCATCTGCACCTGGGTCTCCATTTACTCCGTCAACTTTAGTTGAGTAAACAGCTGGAGGACTCCAGGAGGCATCTTGAGGAGCTAAGCCATCATCACTAAAAGTTCGAGTAGCTACATAGACAATATCTCCATCAGCAGTCAATGCAGGTACAGACAAAGACCAATCAGTATTACCAGCAAGGGGGTCTGCAAAAGTACCAGATGCTGCAACAATAGTAGCATTATTCTTTCTATAGATATTTACTGTTTTTACTAACTGGCCGTCTAATCCTGGTGCTCCGGGCGCTCCGACGTGGGTTCCTGTGAAAGATATACTATCTTCAAAAGTATGCGTCTCACCAAATATAGTTTGTGAGACTACGCAGGTAATGGTTTCGGGCATAGACGTTATAGCACTTGGAGGTGTATACGTTAAAGACGGGAAAATAGCATCAGGAATAACAATGTTATTTTTCTTCCATACATAAAAAATACCGCCTCCAAAAACGTTTGTTAAGGAGGTTGTAATAATCGCATTCGAAGGAGTACCACTTTCAATACCTACTCCATCTGCTTCATATGTAAATACGGGGGTAGAAGAAGTTAGCTGCACTGCTCTAAAAATACTAGTCGGATATGCATCGCCTTGTAGACCAGCTTCGCTAGATAAAGGACTATAGAGAGAGTATACGTTTCTAAAGTTAGAGCCAGATACATTAAAAGCCGGTTTTTTAACTCTATATCTAATCCAGTAATATCTAGTCTGGTTACCAGACCCCGTGTTTATAGTATCCATAAATCGATCGGAGTCAGAAGTGCCTGCTAAGAATACTTTGTTTACTGTGCCTGTTCCTGTACCCGCTCCCGTCGCCATAAAAACAGTACCAGCATTATTATCTGGAGAACCTATATCTACAAAGTCAGTATCTCCTGGTGTATTGATGGCATAAAATGTACCTGGCACAAAGCTTCCAGCATCTACTGTATCCGAAAAGTTGTCAGAAGTACTTTTGTACACTTCTACGATATGAGTAGCAGACGAAAAGTTTTCGGAATTTGTCCACAATACCCCTATTTGACCTCTACTACCTAAATAGTTACTAACTACTCTTGTATTGGTAGGGGCGTCTGGAATTGCGTCCGTTAAAGAAACTGAACGTTCAATGTCAACCGAATCTAAGTAAGGCTCTGATATTTTGTAAATTGAGTCGCTATGCTCTTTTGCACTTACATCGACTGTTCCGTCCTTTTTAAAGTTAAGGTTAGTTATTCTAAATTCTTTTGCAGTATAACCAAACCGAGGGTATGTAAGTTCAATAATACTACCTGCCGTGAGCAAAAGTCCTTTAGGCGCCATAGTAAATTGAATTTCTAAACCAAAGCGAGACCTATTTAAAGCCTGCTCTACATTCATTCTTGCATTGAAATAGTTTGTAATACCTGTTAAAAGAGTTTGCCCCTTTTTTTGTATGCCTTTGTCTTGTTTTAAATAGTTTGAGTTAAAGAAGGTTATATTTCTACTTTCAAACTGGTTTTGAGGATCCATAATTGAAGCAGACAAAAAGTTCTTGCTTTGCTTCAAGCCACCGTCAGAGAGTTTAATAGTACCAATTATATCTTCTTCAGATATTTGTTCAACAGAATCTATAACGCCTTTTTTACCTTCAATAGATAAATCATACCTTCCTCCGGAGTATCTTAAAATTCCGTTAAATTGGGATAGCATTTTATTTATGTTATCAAATACAGGTATTCCAGTATCAATCAACTGATTCATTTGATGGCGCGTAACGTTTCTTTGCTGGTTATCATCCCATCCTACATACTTCCAATATTTTACATCATCGGAGTCGTATAAGGAGTAACCAGAAGCCGTAAAGCCTAAACTTGCAGGATTCCAGTTTTTAAGAATGGGATTACCATTAGAAGACGCCTGACTTAAATCAACAGATAAAGTATCAAGAGAGCTTACTTTTCCAAGTGTTAAAGATGTAAGAGCTCCTACACCTGTAGGAGTAGTTCCAAAATCTCTAGAGGCAGTATATGCGTATCCATTATGCCAATGAAGTTGATTTTCTTCATAAGAATTGTAAGAGTACCAACGGTCTCCTAACTTACCTACTACTTCTTCGAACGTAATTACTTTATACGCAGCTGAAGTAGTATATTCTTCACTTATAGATTTTACCTTACCTTGCCATCTAATAGGATTATCAATACTTTGATCTGCTTGTTTAGGGTACTCAAACAAGTCGCCTACTGAGGCTGCTGCGGCTGCTGCGGAAGTTGCTACAATATAAACGTCTGAGCGAGTATCGCATAGTAGTGCGGCTTCTTTAAAGCTCTCAAGATTAATATCATTATCTAGGTCTAACCCCTTACCGTACCTGACATCTGTCATATAATCAAGAAGTTGCATAGCTGGATTGGTAGTAGGTCTTCTATCTCCATAAGCACCTACCGAATATCTTAAAGAGTTATCATTGTCAGGCGTCCATCCTTCATCCCAGGGACCCTCAAGTATACAAGCACCGCCTCCTAGGTACTTTGTTATTTTTCTTACTTGGACATAAGGTGCCACGATATTCCCAAGTCTATCACTAGTTAAAGTCAGTTTGAGAGTCATACCCGTATAAGCATCTTCTGTAAGACTTGCTTGTGGGTCTTCGACAAGACCTCTATTAACGTTTGCTACGTTTACAAGTTGTACTCTGACTATTGTAAGGGATGAATCTAATGCAATATTATCCAGCTGGCTTGTACCGTCAATCCAATCAAATTTATATATACCTGGATAGTTACGACTTCCGTCTGAAGTTGAAGTGTATACTCTTACCATAGCATTTGGATGCGCAAAAAAAGATTTTTGAAATACTGATAAATCATTTCCTATAGAATCAGTAATTGTTATTTTTCGCCCGTTAGTAGTACCTGCGACATTTGCAGCTACGTGAAATCTTTGAGACTCTGACGTGTTCGCATATCGTGACTCATGCACTGCAGTATCGCTAGTTGACAAATAATAATATATGCGAACATTTTCAGAGTCGAGCTTAGTCATATAGAAGCCTTTGACATCTTCTAAGTCTAAGGCATCTGCCCATCTAAATCTATATGTGAGTGACGTAGAGTTTATTTCCGTTTCCAAACTCTTAAACTTATCAATAATACGTGTACTAGATACAAGTTGAGTATCTGTATTTATATCTGCAGTACCTTGTCCATCTCCTGATAGAGCATAGATAGCAACCTCATCGCCTAAGATCCAATTAATATGTTCTGCTGTATCTTGAACAGGGAATATACGAGCATTGTAACTACTATCATAGTTATGGCACTCAATATTCATACCTCGAACAATATATTCAAGGTCGGGTATTTGTGTTTCACCATCACTAATTTTTATGACACTTGCCACATATGCTGTATCTAAAAGTCTGTGGGAGGGGCCCCAATAAGGTGCTTTAGACTCATCAAAGTTACCTTGCAATTTAAACTCATTATTTCGAGCAAGATTAATATACGTAAAATCTGCAGCCTGATTAGCTACGCCTGCGTGAAAAGTAAAATTTTGTTGAATAGCGGTAGGCTTGGGTATTTCATAACGATCTTCATGAACAAGACCCACACCTGTATCCCCATAGCCACTAACTGAAGTTCCTGCTGCTATACCGCCGTTGTCTATACAAGTTTCGAAAGCTATTTCAGCTCTTCTATATTCCGAATCTGGTATATTACCAGGAGGATAGCAAATTGTAGTACCAGTTAACTGTGTAGCTTTCTCAATTACATCTCCACGAGCTTTATTTCCGAAGCATACTTGCTCTGGGGGAGCGTCTAAAGCGTAGTAAGGCTGTCCAAGTTCATCAACCCCTCTTACTTGTAAATCGCTTTCATCAGTGCAAATTATTGCTGTACCATCTACAAGTACATCATATATGCTTGCTATGGGTCCTTCACATATTACGTCAGCTTTGTAGACTGCGGAGGCGTCTGTAACATAAGTATCCACAAAAACAGGAAAGCTTTTTAATTTACGAACCCCGTAAACTAAGGGTATTTGTCTTGCTTTAAGATTAAAATCAAGGGTAGTGGTTCTTTCAACATTAATATTTCTTGTTTGCATAGAGCCCGTACCGCCGCCCCAAAAACTTTGATCCTCTCTATAATAGCTTTCTTGCTCCACCGCACTATATTTTACTGCTTGTAAGAGAGAAGTATTTGAATGTAAAAATCCGTAGTCTCCAGAGTATTCTTCTTTGATTAAAGCACCTGTTTCTGAAGAGCCAGAAGCATTGAGAGCTCTATGGGCACCATCATCAGTTATTCTACCTTTGATCTGCAAAAAGTCCCCCCAGTGGCTAGTTAAACCCCATTGAACTTCGGAAGAGTCTAGCTTTTCTGATATAGAGCCTGTTGATATAATACCTTTGAAGTATAAAAAAGGTTCTCCTATAATTTGTCGAGTCTCAGGATTAATATGGCATTTATATATATAAACATCTCGGTTTATATAGTTTGTGTAGCCATTAAAGTCGTTTTTATCTGCAAGTAGTGCATTTAATTCTTCGGAAGATTGAGTTACAAGATAACTGGAAGCGACTGGATTAGCATCTACAGTACTTGTAAAAGTAATACTTTTACCTTCATTTATGAAAGACTTTATAATTAAATAGTGCCCTCCAGTAATAGATATTTTATCTCCTTCTTGAAAGCCTGCTTCTGATAAGTCAGTATCTGTTATAAATACGCCATTATTAGCATCTGATTTAGTAATAGTTGCAGATACAGTTACATTAGTGCCTAAACTAGAGCTATCTAACTTGAGGCTCATATTTGAAGCTTTTGCTTGTATATTTTCGTTAATTGTACCAATAGAAAGTACTTTGTTAGCTCTATAAACCATAGGTACGCCAATAGCAGTACCTGTAGAATCTAAGGATCCGTCGTCAAACTCAATATCATAAGGAGAGTCTGTAATATAACTAAACCCGTTTGGATCTATACCTGCTTCTGAATAACCCGGCAAGTCGTTAGTAGGCTTCTCAAATTTAATCAGATGCGCTATAATAAACGGATCAAAGTTTACTAAAGAATCTTTTATTGCGGCTTGTTTTACTGGGTCAGTACTTAGAGTTCTTATTGTCATTATTTTTGAGCCTCTTCTAGCTTCAGTGAGAAGCTATATAAGTTATCTGAATTTAGGCTGTACTCTTGTACATCGCTTTTCATTATAACTCGGAATAGTGGGTTATGAAAGTTAATTTCAGCGTTATTAGCTACAGATCGTTGAAGAGCGGGTATAAAATGAATACGAAGCTCTTTATTAGCATCACTTGGAGGTGTTACATTTTCCTCAAAAGCATCTGCTGTTTCAATACGAGTAACTTGATAAGTTTTAGTATGATTACTGTCTGCCGCATCGGTAATAGTAAAAACATCTCCAGGGCGAGGTGTTCCATTGGAAGCACGAACGTAAGAAGCTTGATCTATCATTAAGTTAGTCGTACCTGCTGCACCTGCAAATGCTGCTAAAAAAGTATTAGTTGCTACAAATGTTGCAAAGCTAGGATCTCTTGGAGCTTTGTACTGGGGAAGAGATACGAAAAAGGGAGACAAAGAACCTCTTTTTTGTAATAGAAAACTATAAACAGGCTCAAAGTCCTCCCGAATCATAGGATTATAAGAAATACCTATATCCCATTTATGGCCTGCAAGTTCTCTGCTTATAAGTCTTCCCGAGTTTGTACGGGTGTTCATAATTTCATGCTCAGAAGAAAGTGTAACAGAGCTGTATCCAGGCCCTGAGGATCCTCCCGTTTGTCCAGCATCCCCAATAGCATTATTGGGGTCTGGTAGTATATTTGTAAAAGTAATGGCAGGCATTAGTATGAAGTCTCCTTAACTGTTTCCAAGAACAACTCTCCATGTTCATTGGCTGCTTCTCTTATCATTCCGATTATAGCTCCTCGTTGATTCATTAACAAGTCTTCTACACCCGCAGCGTCTACTGCATTGATAGAGAAGTTTACACTTGTTTGTCCTCCAGTACCTTTGCCCGAAGGTATAATCTCTCCTGGTGTTTCTGGCATAAATAGTTCAGGTCCTTGCTCGCCAACAATATAACCACCAGCTGCTCTATGCTTGTACCCTGAGAATGCTGGTTTAAAGTTTGACATACCGGTTCCAGAACCTTCCGCGCCTCTTGCATAAGCAAGCTCACCACCAGCATTATCTCCTTTGGCAAGGTCTACTGTATTAGTTCTTCCGCCGCCTGCTGATATCTTTGAAGGACCCGCTCCTGCCGATATACCGCCTCCGCCAGAGAACGAAGTACCTGCAATCATAGATACTTGTTTTGCGCCCATAGCGGCCACAGCTCCTGCCATCATTACAGCCACAGGTAAATTGTAAGGGGCAGGAATACTATCCATCGCCGAAGAATAAGCAGCCATCGCACCTTGAGCAGTAGAGATTATTGTTGAAGCTATTTTCATTTTCTTATTAGTTTCAAACGCTTTTTTCTGTACTGCTAACTTTTTTGCTTCCAGTGCTTTAACTTTTGCTGCGCTGCCTGCAGATTGACCATCTCTTGCTTTCTCTGCTGCTATTTCATCGTCGAGGCCTGCTACTTTTGCATCGGAGTTAGCCTTAGAGATTGCTCCAAGACTTGAAATCATGGCCGAGACCGCTCCAAGACCTGCCTGAACTCTAGTAGACATATCTAGGCTCTTGTCTCCCATAACTTCAAAAGCAGTAGAGAAAGCAGTTTGTATATTAAGTGCTCCTTCTATCGCGGAAGACATTAGAGCACCTTCAGGCCCAATAGCAGCTAAGTCTTTTGCAACGCCTCCCAAAGTAGCTTTTGCTTGTTCTTGTCTTGCATCTTTCTTTTCTTCATCAGAACCTGCCGCCGAGATAGCGCCTTGTCCAGCAATCGCAGCGGCTGCGGCTGCACCCATACCTGAAGCTGCAGCATCTTGACCAAGAGAGTCAAATTTCTTTAATATTAACTTTATTTCTTCCTGTTTTGCCGCGTTCAACTCCAGTTGCTTATCGAGCTCTTTTTGAGTTCCTTTAATAGTAATATCATTTAACTCGTCTGTAATAATTCTTACACGATCTTGCGCTAGCTCGATCCCTTTAATTTGATTGACTCTGGAAAGGGTACCGATAGATTGTGCAGTATCTAACTCTGCTTGTTGGAGGGCATTTGTTTTTGCTCTTGCAGCTACATCTGACATCGCAGCTTCTAACGTCTCTAGTCTTTTGACTCCTTCTTCTCCGGGCTTTAATTTTATACCATATGCGAGTAAAAGATCATCAGCTTGTTGAGCTGTGAGACCTCCTGCCTTTCCTATTGTCTTGAGCTTATTTACTGATTCGGTTATATTATCTATCTCACTCGAATAAGCGCCCCAAGTAGTTTTGGGATCTCCCATTAACTCTTTTGCTCTTTTTACATTTTCTCCAAAACTTTTAAAAGCATCTACGGCAGCTAGGGATGCATCTGCGGCAGCTTTAACAGATACTGTTAACGCTTTATAAGCTTCTATACCTCTATTGCTTCCTTCCCAAGCCGATACAGCCGATGTAATAGCATCAGACTGTATACTAATAGCTGCGGTAGCTGCGGTTGCGGATATTCCTAATTTTTTTCCTACTTGAGTTGCCTTTGATGCCATGGCAACTAAAGATTTATCCATTTTACTGACATAGCTATCCGCCTCTCTAGCTAACATATCCATCGTATCAGGGCTTAACGTTTTATTTGCGTCTACATCTGCTTGAGCTGTTTTTAAAGCACGCTCTGCTCCTATACTCTCAGCAAAACCTGCACCTACACCTGGCACTCCTCCATATACTTTAGGAGGCTTAGCAACTCTTTCATTGGCTTCTTGTAGCTTATCCATGGCCGCAGCTAAAGCGATAAGTCTATCTGACTCTGCTGCTGCCATTAAATCTTCTAAGCCTGTTGCAGTTTCTGCTAACATTCCTGAGAGAGGGCTTAAAGAGTTAATCCATAATTCATTTGCATTTTTTGAGTGAACAATTGTTTTATTGTACTGAGTTAGTACATTATCGAACTCGGCAAATCTTTCGGTATTTTCTTTTAGTTGCTTGCTTAATAAGTTGTCTTCTCCTCCAAATAATCGCATTACCATAGGGCCGAGTACAGCAAAGGCAGCCATAGCTATAGCTAAATAAGGCATAATAGTCAAAAAAGCTGCCCCTAAAAACCTAACGGAGGCAGTGGCCATGCTTGCTGTAGTAGTAACTATTGTTAAAGTACCTGCTAAAGTTCCTTGAGCTGCTGCTGCTATACCTGCTGATCTTGCCATTTCAAGCATTGCAGCACTATGAGCTTTTATACCTGCTACAAGCCCTACTTCTTGCAATGTTCCAAGAGCAGTTGTGGCATTCATTTTTGCTTGTGCCATGTTCTGTCTATGTATTTCTGAGGTTATAACTCGGCGCTGTGCTATTGCTTCAGCTTTTTTCGCTAGATCTTTCTTTGTAGTCCTTATAGTTCTGTCTAAGCTAAGAGTCATTTCGTTTAGAGCTTTGTTACTTCTGTCTTCTGAGGCTGCTAATTTATTGAAACCTTTTGCTAACTTAGCGTTAGGCTTAATGGCGCTTGTTGCGGCCTTAGATTGTGCATCTGTACGTTTAGCAGCTTCTGCGCTAGCTTCTGCCATTCCTTCTAAGCCGCCTACAATTGTGGTAGCCATAGAGCCTGCAAAAGCAGCAGCTAAAGCGCCTAGAGCGAGAGGGGTATCAGCTAAAAACCTTAAAAAAGGCCCTACTGCAGCGTTAAAGCCTCCTATTACATTTTTAGTTAGGTCACTAAAAGTGGCTGAAAGTTGAGCATACGCGCTTGGGTCAAGAGCATCTGATAGAGCAGAAAACTTTGCTACTCCGTCTGCAATAATTGCATTTGTAAATGCTTGGCGTCTTTCGAACTGAGTTAGCTCTTTAACACCTTTATTCATTGATAAGGCGTAGTCATTCACGGCGTCATCTAGTCTTACCATAATACCTAATTCATCAAGTATTTCTGGTTCTAGTTTTGCAGCACCTCGGGTGAGGCGATCCATAGCATCTCCCAGGTCCCTACCCAAAGCCATTGCAGCTCCTTTAGCTACTTTAGCAAGTCCTTCCATTTGGCTTTGACTGA
>Ga0208303_1000111_pt1 | contig 33689 bp, 52 predicted proteins | sample CB_VirMetaG_2_FD_184537 | JGI IMG/M metagenome (GOLD analysis project Ga0208303, IMG submission 184537) | Freshwater to marine saline gradient viral communities from Chesapeake Bay - CB_1504_2 Viral MetaG (SPAdes) (version 4) | ecosystem: Environmental > Aquatic > Marine > Coastal | place: USA... | reverse complement strand
GATGCTGGTCAAGCTAACGCCAGAGCAGCGCAACAAGAAACATAGCAAGGAAGACAAGTCTACGTTCTACAGCGAGCTACTACTGTATACCCGTAGTAAAGGTTACAAAGAGTCATGGGCTAGTCACAAGTACCGTGAGCGATACGGTGTATGGCCCAATGCTATTAAGCCGCACATGGTCAATGGCATTAGTGATGAAACCAGAAGTTACATAACAAGTACCCAAATACGGTACGCAAAACGGAGCAACGCAGCATGAAATTTTCAAACAACTATCACATCGAAGCAGAAGCAAATAACTGGATATTAATCCAAAGCCATACTTCTAGTAAAATTACAGAGAAGACAGGCAAGTACGAAACCGTTGAGAAGAAGACTTACTGGGGTACATTGCAGCAGGTAGTTAATAAGCTAGTAAAGGAAGAAGTTAAGGGCTTGGATGATCTAATGAAAGTGGTTGGCAGTGAGAAAATGATTGCTGATTTGATCTTAAAGCAAATATCATCTGACCTAAGTACAGGCCCATACCGCTTACTAAAGCATGGTGAACAGCTATGAGTGTAGAAGCGATATTAACGATGTTAGAGGGTGTCAAATCTAACGGGGCTAACAAGTGGGTAGCCCTATGCCCAGTTCACGGTGACAAGACTGCCAGCATGGGTATTAAAGAACTGTCAGATGGCAAGGTGCTGATTAACTGTTTTGCCTGTGGTGCTAACGCAATGGAGATTGTCGAGGCTGCTGGGGTGAGCGTCAGTGAGCTATTCCCACCCGACTCAAGCAGACCATCTGGCCCTAGCCGTGAGCAACGAGCGACTATAGAGACTGACAAGGTGTGCATGATGATCTATGAGGCTGACAAACGTGGTGGCAGGCAACAATCGCTGGCTGATTACAAGCGTTACAAGTTAGCTAGGGAGCGTCACGCTGCAATGACAAGTTCTGAACGAAGTTCAGGGTAATTCGGAAACCCTGAAAATAAATCACATATTAGTTAACAAAAGTGTTGCACATATCAACAGAAGTGTTATAATAGTTCCAAGTTAAGTAAATAACAAAACGGAGCAAAACATGAAAAACCAAGAGCAAGTATTCCTTCACCTAACAATGAATGCAGATTTAGCTTATCAGTTTAGTTTTAACAACAGTGATGTTGCTAATATGCAAATGGTGCTAAGAGCTTACAAAGAAGATTATTCTTTTGAAGCTGCTAAAAAGCAAATTGAAGTAGCTAGAGAATTTGAAAAGCTAGCAGCATAACAACAATAAGGGGCTTCGGCCCCACGGAGCATCACATGAACGTAAACGAATTAACCAACGTCACCATTGGTGGAATTTGCACAGCAGATTACCCAGACTTTGTGGACGCTTACATTGAAAGCGCAGATGATATGAGTGGCAACCCATTATCTGATGAGCAGCTAGAAGCGTTAACTGATGATAATCCAGAGTTTGTGCAGGCACAGGCACACGATGAAATTATGGGGAGGGTGTAGAATGACTAAACTAGAAGAAATAAAGGCAATGGTAGGTGTGTTGCAGCAGAAAATTGAGGCACTAGAGCCTAAGAAGTGGGAGCCTAAAGGAGGCAGGTTTACAATAACTAATGCGTCCAATGTGAGTAATACGCCAGCACTTAAAAACTCACATGAAGTGGCAGGTTTTGGGGCAGGGTATGATAACCGAGAAGCAGCGGAAAAGGCTCGTGACGCAATGCTCATCCATAACCGTTTGCTAGCTTATGTAGATGAGTTTGGTGGTGATTGGGTGGCGGATTGGCATAACTCTAATCAAAGTAAGTCTACAATTTCGTACAGCTATTGCACTAATAGATGGTGTATGCAGGATGTTACTGTTTGCTCAGTAGTTGGCTCTGTATATATGTCAAGAGAATGCGCAAAAGGATTGGTTGCTAAACTAGAATTAGGCGAGGTAGTGTTATGCAAGATTACAAATTTTTAACATCAAGCCAGCTAGTCACCAAGAAGGTTAAGCGTGACTACACCACACGCATACTAAGTTGCATTGGCGCAGTAATCGGTTTAGTCTGTTGGGTATGGTTTTTAAACGGATTGCTAGGATGAATAGTCAGCACCATTACCGCACAACGTACTACTCTAAGTCAGAGGCAGCAGCGATTGTAAGGCGTAATGAACAGCGAATGACTGATGAGGCTCGTAGGATATGCAAGGCTCGCAGGGCAGCTAACGATATGCGTGAAGCGATACAGCTTGGTTTAACGATAGAAGACTATCTAAAATTAGTGGTATAATAAACCATTAAGTTACGTCCACCCCATAATGCGGAGACAATCATGGCAAGACCAACCAAGTACACACCCGAACTATTAGACAAAGCTAATACATACCTGAGTACCTATACCAGACTAATTCCTAGTCATCAGGATTTGTGTCTAAAGCTCGATATCAGTGAGTCTACGCTCTATGATTGGGCGCAGAAATACGATGAGTTTTCGGATATATTAGCTAAAGTAAAACTAACACAGTTCACAGTGGCTATGGATGGTGGGCTAGGCGGTGAGATGAATGCTAACCTAGTGAAGCTATTGATGGGTAAGCATGGCCTGTCAGAGAAGAGTACAGTAGACCAGATCAGCAGTGATGGCTCTATGGCTCCTAAGTCTAAGATAGAACTGGTTGCCAAAGAATTTGACGTTTAATGAATGTCGCACAGATAGAACTGCCACCTAAGTTAGTACCGATCTTCCAAGGTGAAGCTAGGATACGAGCATCATGGGGAGGCCGTGGCTCTGGTAAGACTCGCAGCTTTGCCCTAATGAGTGCAGTTGAGGGCTACCGCTACGGTACAGCAGGCATATCAGGTCAGATACTATGTGGGCGTGAGCATCTTAACTCGTTAGAAGAGTCATCGTTAGAAGAGGTTAAGGCCGCAATCAAGTCAGTCGATTGGCTAGAAGACTATTACGAAATCGGTGAGCGTTACATCAGATCCAAAGACGGGCGCATTAAGTATGTGTTTGCTGGCCTACGACATAACCTAGACTCAATCAAATCTAAGGCCAAACTGTTGCTTGCATGGATAGATGAGGCAGAAGGCGTATCAGAAGAAGCATGGCGTAAACTCATGCCTACGGTGCGTGAAGAAGGCTCAGAAGTGTGGGTGACATGGAATCCTGAGTCAAAGGACAGTGCAACGCATAGACGATTACGCTTAGAGGCTCCAGATCATTCAAAGGTGGTTAAGGTTAACTGGTCAGATAACCCGTGGTTTCCTAAAGTATTAGAGCAAGAGCGTCAAGAAGACTTAAAACGTAGGCCCGACACCTACGGTCATGTCTGGGAAGGTGACTTCTTAGAGTATCCAGAGGGTGCATTCTGGCTGCGTGAAATCAACCAAGCCTACACTGATGGGCGCATAGGTAGAATGCCTGTGGTAGAGACTCACCCATGTTTAACTTTTTGGGACATAGGATCGTCAGACGGCTGTGCTGTGTGGGTATGCCAGCAAATCGGCCTAGAACTGCGTCTAATCCATTTCTACGAGGCATGGGGCGAACCATACAGCCACGCTGTTAAATGGCTCCAGACGCTTGATTTGGTCTTTGACACGCACTATCTGCCCCATGATGCAGATCATAAGAGACAGGGCCAGCTTAACAACAAGTCACCAAAGCAGATGCTCAGAGAACTAATGCCATCATCTAGCTGGCGCATAGTGCCACGAATACAGGAGCTACTGTGGGGCATACAGCAGACAGCAGACCTGTTTCCGTACCTGTACATTGATGATGTAACCTGTGCCAAGGGATTAGATCATCTAAAGTCATACAGGCGTAAATGGTCAAACAGTGAAAGCAGATGGTCACACATACCAGACAAGTCTGAGGGCCACTCAGAGGCTGCTGACGCACTTAGACAGTTGGCACAGGTGTTTGCATCAGGTGATTTAGGTAAGCGCAACAAGAAGCATAAAGGCCCGATCATTAGGGGTATTAAAGGTTTCGCTTAGTTATGATATAATTTGGCAATGTTTATTGTAAGGTGATTATCTGATGGGTTTATTGAGTACGACAATAGGACAAGGCATTAAAGCTGGTTCTGGCCTTTTAGATGAAGCTGTATCTGGAATTAAACAACTTGTAAAGAAAGCTGAAGACTTTCTGCCTTGGGATGAAGAAGTAACTTATATTGATGAAGCCACGAATGGCGTTATTACATTAGCTAAATTCCCTGATGGTCGTACATCAGTCATAAAGCTGGAGGTTCCAGAAGAGTTTCGTGGCAAGGGTGTAGCTAAGAAACTGCAAGCCCAAGCAATGAATGACAACCCTAACCTAACTGGTCAAGTGTCTTCAAAGAAAGCAGCAACAAGCGCATATAATCTAGGGCGCAGGCCAATAAGCAATCCAAACGCCACACTAGAAGAGGTTTACGCTGCCATTGATGATATGTCTAGCGTTAACATGGCTACACCTGACGCTATAAAGGCGTTTAATAGTGGAGCATTGCCTTCTCAAGCACCTGTTAATGCTAAGTCTGGCCTGCTTGATGAAATACTTGAGCTGTATAAAACTGAGCCGTTAACTGCTAGAAAGATGGCAAAGCGTAGCGGTATTCTTGATGAAATTGACTCACAGATACCTAGACCTAAAGGCGATGTAAGTAACGCTGCTGCACTCAGGGCAGAGGCTAATGCTCAAAGAGTGGGTGATGCAGACTATAGAGGCCAGCATAGCGCACCAATGTCAGGTGATAACGCTCCACTTCACGATCTGTCGCAAGTATACCCAGACGACATATATAGCAGTAAAGGCTTGCAGTATTACGGTACTGGAGATAATGCGATTGATTCAGAGTCAATGGACATTATTAATTCATTAAAGGGCAAACCAGACCAGACAGTTACAATGTACAGGTCAGTACCATCTGATGCTGGTGATGTTGATATTAATGCTGGTGATTGGGTTTCGCTAAGTGAATCTTATGTTAAGCAGCATGGTGAATCAGCCTTGAACGGAGATTATAAAATTATCTCTAAAGAGGTTCCTGCTAATCAGTTGTTTACTAATGGCGATTCTATTAATGAATTTGGCTTTGACCCTTCTAGTAAAGGCTTGTTTGACCAGTACGACATGGATTTATACCATTCTACATACGCTGATATAGATCAATTTGATCCAGACATGGTAGATATTGGCGTTCATTTAGGTACGCCACAGCAGGCAAAGAATAGGCTTGACGATACATTTGACCCTGCTGGTGGCGGTGCTAGATTTAAAACCGAAAATTATAGGGAAGGTGCTAATGTAATGCCTGTAAAGGTACGCAGTGGTGGCCTACTAGAAATGGAAGATGTTGGTGATTGGAAGGACAGTCAGAAAGTCTTGTCTGAGTTAATTAAAAACCCTTTGTTTAAAAATGACCCAGTTATTGATGATTTAATTGGATACGCAGACGAAATACAACCATCATACTATGGTGGAGAAATGTCTTGGCGTGACAGCCCAGAGAACAGAGAAGTGCTAGATGGAATAAGAAACCACCTACAAAGCAAAGGCTTTGATACAGTAAAATACCTTAACCAAGTTGAAAACGCATACGGTAGTGATGCTGGTTTAACTGAAGCCGCTACTAAGTCAAGGGACTTACTTTTCAAGAAAATTAACGAGATACAGAAAGTTGCTCATAGTCGTGGGCCTGATATTAATTCAGTGCCTGATCCATCAGCACCTAATTTCCAAGAGAAGATGGACGCGTTTCTTAACGGCAAGCCATCATATACTGATGCAGAAACAGTTGAGTTAGATAAGTTACGAGCAGATGCAAGGTTTATTGGAAGCGCACCAGAGTCACAGGCTGATCCAAATTCATACATATCACTAGACCCAGATCGTAATGTAAGGTCTAGGTTTGCTAAATTTGAATCAGAAAGGGGAAGCCTACTAGCCTCCAACCCAGTAGCTACCGCAGCAGGATTAGGCGGTGTACTAGCTATGACGGGTAGTGAAGATGCTGATGCTGGTGTGGTTGGTAGTCTTGTTAAGATGTTAGCTAAAGGTAAAGCAGACGGTACGGTAGTTAATTATCCAGACGAGTTAATAGAATCAACGCCTTTTGAGTTAAGAAAAGCTATAGCAGATCATAATGAATCTGTACTTGGGCCTGAGTATCGTGAAAGTTTTGGAGATACAACCTTTTATCGTGGTGGTGGTTCAGAAAGGTCAGCTTTAAAAAACGATGTTTGGATGAGTAGCGACCCTTACCAAGCAAGCACTTATGCTGGTCAGATTGGCGGCAATGTTATGCCACTAAAAGTACGAAAAGGCGATATTCCAGAAGTTTATTCAAATAGCCCTGAGTGGAATAGGATTGGCTTGCTAGATTCAAGCATGAAAATACCTAGAAACGAATATCCAGAAGAGTTGGGTAGGGTTATTTTTAATTCTGAGCAATCACCTTATGCTGTAACAGACACTAATAAGATTGCACAATTTGCAAAAGATGAAGGCTTTGGTGGTGTTTCAATCAAAGGCTTACAAGATATTGGCCCATATCAACGTGGTGCTGATTTATCTAAAGTTCGCAGAGCAGAAAGTCTTATGCTTGGTGATGGTTCTAATGCTAGATCAGTTAATGCCGCATTTGACCCTGCTAAAGAAAGTTCAAGAAATTTATTAGCCTCCAACCCAGTAGCAACAACCAGCGCAGGCTTATTGGCTAATGTAACGGGCCAACCATCTAACCTATCATCTTATATGCAGGGTAATACAGACGCTTACCTTACCAGTGCAGAAAGGCAATACCTACAAAACAAGCAAGCATTTGAAAGCAATTTCTCAGACGATACAGGGTGGGACAGGGCAGACATATTGCCATTTAGAGTTAATGAGCAAACGGGTGAGGTTGAGTTTGCAACACCAGAAATGATTAAAGGGCTTTTAAGTGGGATTTACGACATAGGGCAGTCAAAAGACACAAAGATCAAAGACCCTGCATCATTATTGGAGTTTATTTAATGGCATTAACTATGATTGGATACTTAGGGTATAATAGCCCATAACTTAAAGGAACCACGATGGCTATATCAACATACACTGAGTTAAAGGCTTCCATTGCCAACTTCTTGAACCGTGACGATCTGACGGCTACGATACCTGATTTCATCTCTTTGGCTGAATCTTCTATCAACAACGAGATTAGGCACTGGCGCATGGAGACTCGCGCAGAGACTACGGTTGATAGCCAGTTCACGGGTATACCTACTGATTGGTTGTCTACGATACGGTTTCACCTAACGACTTCTGGCACTAGCAGCCTTAACTTTATGTCTCTGGCTACCATGCAATCAACCAGAGCCGCTAGGAATGATGCTACGGGTACACCAACTAACTATAGTTTGAACAGTTCACAGTTTGAATTAATGCCTACACCAGACGGTTCATATAGCGCAATCCTCATGTATTACGCTAAAATACCTACACTGAGCGATTCTGCTGAAACCAATTGGTTATTAACGCATCACCCAGATGTCTACTTGTATGGTGCTTTGTTACACTCTGCACCCTACCTAAAGGAAGATGAACGCGCCTCCACATGGGCCGCTCTGTACTCTGCTGCCGTAGTGCGTGTTAATAACGCATCCAGCAGATCAACCGCCAGTGGCTCTGGCTTACGTTTAAAAATAGGAAGTTATTAATATGGCATTTACTACATTTTTACGCAACGAACTGTTAGACCATGCGTTTCGCAATTCTGCTTACACACCACCAGCAACCGTCTATATCGGCCTTTACACGTCTGCTACTGGCGCAGGCGGCACTGGTACAGAAGTCTCAGGCAATGGCTACACACGCAAGGCTATGGCCTTTGATGCGTCTGTCTCTGGTGCAATCGACAATACGGCTGCTGTAGAGTTTCCAACGGCTACTGGCTCATGGGGTACTGTGACGCATACGGCTGTATTAGACGCGGCTACAAGCGGTAATATGCTTGCTGAAAATGCGTTAACGGCTAGTAAGACGATTGGTAGTGGTGACGTATTCCGCTTCCAAGCAGGTGAATTTGACATTACCCTAACCTAGTATGAATGGTTACGGTGCAGCGAATTATGGCATTAACATCTATGGGCAAGCGGCCTATGTAGATGCTGCTGTTGCTATTAATGCGGCTTCTACTGTAACGGCTACTGGTCAGCATATTAGTGAAGCGTCAGCAACTATAAGTGCTGTCTCTACGGTTACTGCTAATGCTATAAAGTTAGTTAATGCTGGTGCGGTTGTAGCTGCTGTAAGTACAGTAACGGCTGCTGGACAGGGCATAGGACAGGGCCAAACGTCTATAACGGCTGTGTCTACTGTTACGGCTAATGGCGTATTTGCGGTGTCTGGTAGCGCAGTTATTAACGCTGCGTCAGGTGTTACGGCTAATGGTACTGCCAAGATGGGTGGTTCTGTGTCTATCAACGCTGTATCTGGTATGACAGCGACAGGGCGTTACAAGTACGAGCCATTGCCTATCGACCCTGCTGTATGGGCTACAAAACCAGTTGATAGCGCGACTTGGACTAATTTATAGTATAATGCAAACAGATTAACAAATAGGATTATTGCAATGGCAGATACAACCACACCCAACTACGGCCTAACTAAACCAGAGGTTGGTGCTTCCGAAAATACTTGGGGTACGAAAATCAACACCAACTTAAATCTTATTGATACTCAGATGAAAGTGTCTGATGATCGTAGTGCTGCTAACACTACTGTTGCCAATGCTGCATTAGCCCGTTCTGGCGGCACTATGACAGGCAATCTAGCCACAGCAGGTATTACCAGTGTCACATTAGGTAATAACAACTTTGTTGCTGGCTCTACGGCTGGAGACTCTATTGTATCGGGTGGTGATAACAATACATTGGTAGGCACTAACGCTGGTACAGCTATTACCACAGGTGACAACAATACGGCATTTGGTTATCTTGCTTCACGGGTGATTACCACAGGCTCTAACAATGTATCGGTAGGTGCTGGTGGTAACTTAGGCGCTAACACTACAGGTGCTAATAACGTGGCTGTTGGTTATGCTTCTTTAAGCGGTAATACCACAGCTTCTAATAACGTGGCTGTTGGTTTTAATTCGCTAGCAGCTAACACCACAGGTACAGACAATGTTTCGGTTGGTTATGGGAGTTTACAAAACAACACTACCGCAAATGATAATACCGCATTGGGTAAAACAGCTTTGTACTGGAATACTACAGGGGCACAAAATACTGCCATTGGTAGAGGTGTTATGGAGCAAAATACCACAGGTGCTAGCAACACAGCAGTGGGTAGAATTGCGTTAATAGCTAACACTACAGGTAATAGTCATACTGCTCTAGGTGCTGATGCTTTAAGTAGCAACACTACAGGGGCGCAAAACACAGCAGTAGGCCAAGGTGCTTTATTAGCCAGTACGACAGGTAGTTACAACGTAGCAATTGGACAGGCAGCATCAGGCTCTAACACCACAGGTGTAAGCAATGTTTCCGTGGGTCAGGCAGCTTTGTATTACAACACTACAGGTGGTGAGAATACTGCTGTTGGTCGTAATGCTCTATTGTCTAACACCACAGGAAATCATAATACTTCGGTGGGTTTTCAATCTTTAAAAACTAACACCACTGGGCAACAGAATACGGCTGTTGGGCAGGATTCTTTATTTGCCAATACTACAGGTACTTATAATGTTGCTATGGGTAAAAACGCTCTGGCTGGCAACACTACAGGCGGCAATAACATCGGCATAGGCTACCATGCTTTAGTCAGTCAAACGACAGGCGAAAACAACGTAGCGATTGGTTTTACCGCAGGGCATGATATGTCTACAGGGAATAGTAGTGTGTTTATGGGGACACAGGCTGGTTACGCTAACACTACAGGTGTAAGTAATGTTGCTATAGGTAGAAATTCTTTATTAGCTAACATTAGTGGGCAGTATAACACTGCGGTTGGTACAGGCGCTGGACTAACTATAACTACAGGATCAGAAAATGTATTTATAGGAAATGGCAGTAATGGAACAGCAACGAATACGGCAGAAGCAAATGCCATTGGAAATGCTGTGGTTGGCGCTAGTGGTTATACAACACTTGGATTTTCTAGCAGCGACATTAGAGCATCTCATGGCAGCACAACATGGTCAACTGTATCAGATGAACGCTACAAGAAAGACATTACTACATCTACTGCTGGCCTATCTTTTGTTAATGAGTTACGCCCTGTCACTTGGAGCTACAGGACGTTAGGTGAACTACCTGAGACATTCAGTGCTTATGAAGCAGACTCCACTAAAGTATTCAAAAACACCCAGACTAATCATGGCTTTATAGCTCAAGAAGTTAAGGCTGTTATTGATAACCACTCTGAAATCAAAGACGGGTTTAGAATGTGGGATGATCGTGAGGATGGTTCACAAGAGGTAGCAGAAGCAGCATTAATTCCAGTATTAGTAAAAGCAATACAAGAATTATCAACTCAGAACGCAGCACTTGAAGCACGTTTAACAGCACTAGAGGCATAACACGATGGATGAATTAACAGCAGAACAAATCGCAGCACACTACGCAGCTTGTGGTGATTCAGTAGCATTAATCAATGGCAGTCAGCCAGAAGGAATGTCCGATGAAGATTGGGCAGACTGTGTGGCTCGTAACAAGGAGCATCTTGTTCTTATGATTGCTAAAGACTTCTGGACTACTGAAGACATGACTGCTATTACGGCTGCTGCTGCTTAAAGGAGCCAACATGGCTATAACGTATCGCGGTGAGAAGTTTGCAGGCTATAACAAGCCTAAAGCATCTGCTAAAAGCGGTAAGTCTCATGTCGTTCTAATTCAAGACGATGGTAAAGACCGCATGATTCGCTTTGGTCAAGAAGGTGCAACAGGTAGCCCGAAAGGTACAGCTAGGAATGATGCCTTTCGAGCGCGTCACGCCAAGAATATAGCCAAGGGCAAGACTAGTGCGGCCTATTGGTCAGCAAGGACAAAATGGGCATAAATGAATTGTCAGCATCCGTTAGAAAGAAAATTAAATAGAGGGTTATGCCATGCCAAAAGGGAAGGGTACATACGGAACCAAAAAAGGCCGTCCACCAAAGAAGCCAAAGAAGAAGTAAATGTGGAGCAGCCCACTTGAGTTGTACCCTGTACACGTTTCATCATTAGTAGCACCACAGGGCATGACTCATGTAATTGAGCCGCAGACTAAAGAAATTAAGGCCGAATATTTGGTAGTGCAACCAACTCAAAAGCCGTATGAAATACATGATTATGCGCGGAGGGTTTGGGTATGTTAGCAGAGCTTATGGTGGCTAATGCTGCATTTTCCGTTATAAAACAGACACTTAGCAACGGTAAAGAGATTGCTGACGCTGGTTCTGCATTAACAAAATACTTTGGTGCAAGCCAAGCTATAGAGCAGAAGGCTAAATTAGGCACTGGTGATGTACTAGCTGCCTACCAAGCCAAGCAAGCTATAGAACGCCAAGAACGTGAGCTAGAATGGATGCTCAACAAGCAGTCGATTCAGGGCTACTATAAGTATTGCCAGTTTAGGGATGAGTTTCGGAAGAAACAAAAAGCAGAATCTAAAAACCGCAAGGTTCGACAGGCTAAGATCAACTCAAATATAAATGACGGGTTAATTGCGCTAGGTATTGTTATAATCATAGTCGCTGTGTGCAGTGGCGTATTTTACTACATAAGGACTTATTGAAATGTCAGGGATGCCAGATTTTGAAGCAGGCCAATTGGTCAGCGCAGTACAACAGTTAAACAAAGACGTTGAATCGTTGACGCGCACAATGACTAAGCTGAATGACCGACTAGCTGCACAAGAAATACAGTTAGCTAAAGGTAAGGGCATGGCGGCTGGTGTTATTGTTTTAGCAGCAATTTTAGGCGGTGTTTCATCTTATATAATGAACAAAATGTGAGGCACTTATGGCATTAGTACCGCTAAACTTACCAGCAGGCGTATACCGCAACGGCACTGATTTACAGTCACAAGGTCGCTGGCGTGATTCTAATCTTGTACGTTGGTTTGACGATACATTACGGCCCATTGGTGGCTGGCGTACCCGTAGCGACACTGCCAGTGCTGGTCAAGTGCGTGGTATGCACTCTTGGATTGACAATAGCTCAGATCGTTGGATTAGTGCAGGAAGTTACAATAAATTATACATCTATAGCGGTGCTGGCATTCAATATGACATTACACCAACGGGATTTACAGCAGGCAATGAAGATGCGTTACAACCAGTAGGTTATGGTAATTCATTCTATGGGCAAGAATACTACGGCACAGCACGACAAGAATCAGTAACGATTACACCAGCAACAACTTGGTCTATGGATTCATGGGGCCAGTATTTGGTAGCCTGTTCAAGCACAGACGGCAAGGTTTACGAGTGGCAGTTAAGCACTGGAACCATTGCAGCAGTGGTAGCTAATGCGCCTGTTAATAATCGTGCAATCCTAGTCACAGAAGAAAGATTCTTAATGTGCCTTGGTGCTGGTGGTAATCCACGCCTAGTGCAATGGTCTGACCGTGAAGATAACACCGTATGGACACCAGCAGCGACTAATGAGGCTGGTAGCTTAGAACTACAGACTACAGGGCGTATTCAGTGTGGCGTTAGGGTACAAAACCAAGCATTGATACTGACCGACACAGACGCTCATGTGGCTACCTACAGTGGCCCACCTTATGTCTTTGGCATTGAACGGATTGGCACATCATGTGGCATTGTATCTAGTCAGGCTGTTGCTACAGTAGACAAGGGCGCAGTGTGGATGGGTAGCCGTTCATTCTACACCTACACTGGTGGTGCTGTATCAGAGGTTAATTGCGAGGTTGCTGATTACGTTTTCTCAGACATTAACCACAGCCAGATCAGTAAGGTTGCAGCCGTATCTAACGCAAACTTTGGTGAGATTTGGTGGTTCTACCCGTCAGGTAACTCTAACGAGAATAACCGTTATGTCACGTTTAATTACAACGATAACACTTGGGCGATTGGCGTTTTAGCTAGAACGTCTGGTGTGGATGCAGGCGTATATCGCCAACCTATAATAGCCTCTGCTTTAAACAAGAAATTGTATGAACATGAGATTGGATTTAACTACGATGGCGGTGAGCCGTTTGCAGAGTCAGGCCCAATATCTATTGGTAATGGCGATAATGTAATGGCAGTCACCCAGATGATACCCGATGAAAAGACGCAAGGGGACGTTGACGCTACGTTCAAAACTCGATTCTATCCCAACGATGTGGAAAGAACATACGGCCCATTTAATATGGCAAACCCCGTTAGTCTACGTTTTACTGGCAGACAAGTCAGGATACGCGTTGAAGGCGTTAATGCTGATGATTGGCGCGTTGGCATTAATCGACTTGAAGTCAAACAAGGTGGCAGACGTTGAGCATATTAGACCAACCACCAAAGCTGATTAATCTAAACTGGCTACAGTGGGCGCAGCGTACCTCTGCATGGCTGGCATTGACTCGTAGCACCTTACGTCAAAGGCTAACGGGTGAATCAGCAGCAGACGATGGTGTAATGCTATGGGATAACACAGGCTACCCAGTTGTCTCAAAGGATGGTGTATATCGTCAGATCGTACTAGCAGATGGTTTTGGTAACTTCTCAGCAACAGCAGATATTGTAGCAGCAGCCCCTAATACGGCTTACTCCATAGCGTTTACTGCGTCTACTGCCGATGGTGGCATATCGCTTAACGCTTCTGATAACACTAGAATAGACTTTGCAGAGGCAGGCGTTTATAGCTTGTCTGGGCATTTACAGCTTAAATCAACCAGCGCATCAACAAAGACATTGTACTGGTGGGTAGCTATCAATGGTGCTAACACCAATCATTCTGAGCGTATGAGCCTGCACAACAACAACGGCTTGCACATATTAGGCGTTAGCGATCAATTGCACTTAGCGGCTGGTGATTACATCAACGTAAAGTGGGCAACAGATGATGTGGCTTTATTCTTAGATGGTAGTGCAGCAACAGCGTTTGCACCAGCGTCAGAGCCTATTAATTTAAGCATTACCAGAAGCAGACAATGACCGAGTTGCAGCGATGCAGACAGTGGATAGAAGCGGCTTTAGAGTACAGTGGTGGCACACACCTTTATGAAGATGTTGTGACCGCTGTAGTAGAAGGTAAGATGCAATTATGGCCTGCTGAGAAGTCATGCTGGGTGACTGAGATTACGGTTTACCCACGCAAAAAGGTGCTTCATGTGTTTCTGGCAGGCGGTGATTTAGATGAAATTTTAGATATGCACGAATCAGTGGTACAATGGGCCAAGAATCAAGGCTGTGAAGGCATGACTTTGACAGGCCGCAAAGGTTGGGTTAAAGCGTTACAAGATAATGGCTGGAAACCACAACAGCTAATGTTACTAGAAAAGAGGTTTTAGGTATGTCAAAGGGCGGCACTACATCAGGTAGCACAGAGATTCCAGCATGGTTAGAAAGTGCTGCTATAGAAAACATTAACAAAGCGCGTGATGTGTCCCAGATTGGCTATGTGCCTTACTATGGGCCTGATGTAGCAGCTTTCTCACCTATGCAGCAGCAGAGTATGCAATCTACTGGAAACGCTGCCAGCGCGTTTGGATTGGCCCCACAGGGCTTTAACGCAATGGCTGGTATGCCACAAGCAGAAACCTTTGCAGGCGGCTTACAGGGCTACTCAAGCGCACCACTTTACGAGCAGTCACTAGACAACCTATTTGCTAACGCACCAGCGCAGTATCGTGCCATGAATAGTATGTTTATTGACCCATTCACGGGCGCAGCACCACGCAACGCTTATAACGCAACACCTATGCAGTCAAGCCAGATGATGTCTGGTGGTGGCGGTGGTGGGCAAGCTGGCTTTGTTGACCAAGCACACGCAGACCGTATGGCGCAAATGTCATCAACAGGCCGTCATTATGGTGTAAACAGTCAGTACAACCCGTATGCTGGAGATGCAAGCGTAGACATTAATGGTGATGGCGTAATTAATATGTATGACATGACCTTTGGTGAAGATGGGCGCAGGCCAATTGGTAATGTAGAGAAGTATGGCAATATGCTCTTTGGTGGAATCCCAAGAATTATTGATGGTGTGCAAGGCTCATTATTTGACTTAATGGGTGAAGGTAAGGTTAGTGAAGACCCAGCATATCTGGCTCAACAGCAACAATTAATGAATGATGCAGCAGCTAGAGGCGAAGCAAAGTATGCGCGAGAAGAGGCTGATCGTATAGCTAGACAAAATCAATTAGGTTTGGATTATATTCAACGTGGTGATATGTACCCGTCACAAATTCAAGGCGGTATTTTAAATAATTCTCCATATCAAGCAGATGGAAACGAGCAGGCTTTAGCACAGGCTAGGATGCTAGAAGATATAAAGGCCGCGCAAGAAGCAGAGGATACTGCCGCTTTTGTAGCAAAACAAGAGGCTCAACTAGCTCAACTTAAACAATTAAACAATGCAGTATCACCTGTTGTTAGAACTGGTGGCGGTAACGGTGGCCCCAAGGGTGACAATAGCTTTGGCGGTAGCGGTAACGGCTTTGGGGCTTCTAGCAAATCAGGCAGCACATCATCTGGTCAAACTGATTATGGATTCTTTTAAGGAACAATATTATGGCAGGCTCACCAACAGGCGGTTTTAACGTCAACGCAGCAGCAGCAGGCGGCATCCAGCAAGCAGGAATGGGTGCAGCACAAGGCATGAATTATCGGCCTATGGCAATTACTGCACCTACTCAAGCTGGTTTACAACAGTATACCAACCCGTATGAGAGTCAGGTTGTTCAGCAGTCGTTAGGCGACTTAGAGCGCAGCCGTCTTATGGCCCAGAACGTGGGTGGCGCACAGGCTGGTGCAGCTAACGCATTTGGTGGTTCACGGCATGGCATTGCAGAGGCAGAGACTAATCGGGCCTTTGCAGATCAAGCGGCTAGGACAGCATCAGGATTGCGTCAGACAGGCTATCAGAATGCTCAAGCAATGGAACGTCAGGCTCAGATGCAGAATCAAGCAGCAGGCTTGTCAGGCGAACAACAGCGCATGGCAGCAGGTCAGCAGTTGGGTAGCTTATCTAATCTAGGTTTTGGCATGGGACAGACTATTCAGAACCGAATGGATCAGCAAGGTGCAATGCAGCAAGCATTGAATCAACAGCTTATTAACGCAGGCAAGAATCAATACGCTGGATACACAGGCGCACCAGCGCAAAGCCTACAGTATTTGTTACAGGCAGTAGGTGGCGCACCAGCTTCTGGTTCAGCAACAGAGACTTATGACGCAGGCTTATTTGACTATCTGACTGCTGGCGCAAAGGCATACGCTACTAACCCGTTAGCGATAGGTAAAGCACTTGGTTTTGGAGTTTAATATGGGCTTATTAGATCAAATTATTGCTAATGCAAAAAACGCATCTCCTACAGCAGCTTACGATGGTGAGTTAGCCTTAAAAGAAAGGGAGAATGCTTTAAGTTTTGTTCCTAATAATCTTGGCGGTGTGCAAGCAACTCCAGCTACGATGAGAAATAACTCAGCAATACCATCATTTAATAGTTTACAGCCACCACAAGCCCCACAAGGTATGTCAGCAGATGACAAAAGCGCATTAGCGTTAAGTTTGGCTGGTAGCTTTGCAGGCATGAGTGGTAATCCTAACACCAACAGCATCATGGCTGGTATTGCAGGTCAGCAAAAGGCTTTACAGGGCAGGCGCGATAAGCAAGCCGATTTAGAGCGTAGTGGATTGCAAAATGCAAGCATGATGGCTGCAATGAGAGAGGCTGGTGTAGATGACAATCTTTTGGCTATAGCTAAAAACAGCCCAGAATTGCTTAAAAGCATTATGAAAAGCTATACAGATTTTAAGTTAAATCCTGCTACAGATAAGAAATTTGCTAAGAAATATTCTACGCCTAGAATAGATCAAACTACTGGAAAGTATTTTGTTATTGTTAGTGACCCTAATAACGGTACTGTAGAGCAGATTGAAGTTAGTGGTGCTACAGGTCTTACAGATCAAGAAAAACTAACAATGGAAAGCAACGAAGTTTTAAGACAGCAAGATATTGCCAAGGCTAAAGAAGTTGGTCAGCAGGCATTTGGTCAAATGGAATCTATGCAGGGTGTTGTTAGGGAGCTAAGTACAGCCAGACGGTTAATTATAGAAGAAGGTGCTAGTGCAGGCATTATGCAAAAGTATATGCCATCATTTGATGCAGCTACTTCTGAGTTTAGGGCAATAGCTAACCGTCTTGGTATAGAGGTTATCAACTCTGCTACCTTTGGCGCATTAAGTGAAACTGAGTTAGCACTAGCCCTTGAGACTGGATTCCCAAGAAACTTGTCAGGTGATGAGTTAATAAAATGGATAGATAAAAAAATAGCAGCTCAAACTAAAATGTCTCAGGCTCTTTACAATAAGGCTCGTAGCTTAACATCTGGAATTACATACTCATCATTTATACAGAATCATGGCAGAAAAGATGATGATAAAGGTGAGAATTTAACTCCTGCTCAAAAAGAATTGAAGCGAAGAGGTTTGCCATACTAATGAAGTCATTTAGCGATTTAACAGATGCTCAATTAACTGCTTACAATAAAGGTGATTTATCTGGGTTTACAGATGATGAATTAACTTCTATAGCAGGATTTGAATCTGCTGATAAAGCGCAACCTAAAGCAGTTGTTGATGATGGCATTGGAAGTGTTATCAAAGAAACCAAAGAGGGTGGTAAGTTTTATCGCCTTGGTGCTGGTAAGGTTGGGTATTCATCAACAGGTTACAGCACAACAAACCAAGAAGAAGTTAAAAGATTGTTATCTGAAATGGCTAGTGAAGACTTTATCCAGCCAACCGAACAGGCAATGACTCAGCAGCGTCAGGACATTATTAGTCAAGCACCTTTAACTGCCAGAGGCTTAAAGTTTAGTGAAGGCACTGTGGCTGCTGGCTCTTATATTGACGAAGCAGCAGAATCCATTGATCCACAGTTAGGAGCAAAAACACGCGCTGTATCAGCAGCTATGGATGAAGAAAATCCAATAGAAAGTATGTTACTTCAAACTGCTGGTGCAGTAGTGTCAGCCTTGCCTGTAGGTATGCTTGCTGTAGGCTCTAGGCTAACAGGCGCAGCAGACTTTGTAGCAACCAACCTAACTAGGGGCCAGAGAATGCTTAGTGGCCTTCTTAAAGGCGTACCATTAGCCACGGCTGAAGGCGGTATCTACGGTTATGGTGAGGGCAAGGATGGCACAAGACAAAAAACAGCCACAACAGGTGCAATGTTTGGCTTAGTTCCTTCTGCTGGGTTAGCACTTGGTGGGCCTGTACTACAAGACTTTATAAAGCGAGTTAGGGAAGCTGACACTGGATTTATTGCAGATATTTTTGAAATATCCACAGGTGCAGCTAGGCTGGTTAAAGATGCCTTTTCTAGCGGTGCTAGTTTAGACGATGCAGTCGCTCGTATCCGTTCAGCAGGCGATCAGGGCATGATTGCAGACGCAGGTACAGCAGCAGATCATTTACTTGATGCAGCAGCAGCGACTACCCCAGCGGCTTCAGAGGCAACACAGCAGGTTGTAGGTAATAGAGCAGCAGCAGCCAGTAGAAGTATTACTGAAACGATGGATGAGACTCTTGGCGTTACGCCAGCAGGAAACAAGGAAGCGTTTAAAGAAATATCTCAGAAATCAGCCGCAGATAGAAGTGATGCTTATGAAACGGCTTATGGTAAAGCGGTTGATTACTCAAGTGCAGCAGGCATGAAGATTGAAGAAGTATTATCTAGGATAAATCCTAAAGCATTGCAGAATGCTATTTCAGAAGCTAATGATGATATGTTAGCAGACGGGGTTAGCAATCCTCAGATAATGGCTATCATTGGAGAAAATGGCAAGGTGTCATTTAAAGAAATGCCTAATGTGCAGCAGCTTGATTACATGAAACGCGCATTAAATGCTATGGCTGATGATCTTACAGACCCATTGACAGGTGCTGTTCAAAGCAGCGGTAGAAGGTTTATTAAACTTTCCAAAGAGTTACGGGCGGCTATTGGTGATGCGGTTCCAGAGTATAATGTTGCCGTTAAGCTGGGCGGTGATAAGATTTTAGAAGATAACGCATTAAAGCTTGGTGGCGTATTATTAGACAAGAAAACCAAGCGTGAAACTGTAGAGTATTTAGCAAAAGCTTCAGTAGATGAAAGGGCAGCAGCCTCACAGGGTGTAAGAAGCCAAATAGAAAACACTTTGGCTGAAGTAAAGAATAGTCTAGCAACTCCAGATTTAGACATTAAAGAGGCTCAAAAGCTGCTAACAGATTTGTCATCACGCGCTAATTTAGAAAAGCTTGCTTTTATTATTGGCCCTAAAGGTGTGGCTGATATGATGGAAAAGCTAGAGATGGTTAGACGCGCACTTACTTTACAGCAGGCAGTTGCAAAAAATAGTGCTACAGCAGGAAGAATTTCACAGCAGCGAATAGCAGAAACGCAATTAAACGCAGGGCCAGTTAATGCCTTAATGAGAGGAAAGCCATTAGCAGCAATACAAGAAGCTATAATGTTAGCTTTAGGAACTGATGCCAAGAGTCAGGCTGCAAGATCATCTGCCATGTTTGGTGATGTCATAAAAGCTTTGACCAGTATGCGAGGTGAAGAAGCGGTTAATGCGTTAGAGTTAATGACTAAGGTAATAAACAAACAAATCCAGATAACTGACGTACAAGCTGATAAAATAGCTAGATTGGTTTTATCCCAAGCACCAGCTACAGCCGTAGTTTCTGGTCGCCAGATTAACGAGGACAAGTAATGCCACAAATGACAGAACAGGATATTCAAAGCGCAATCACAGACGCGATACAAAGTGCTATTGATTACGTTGACAGTGACATTGCAGGCCAGCGTGAACGCGCTCAGAGTTACTTTGATGGCAACGTAGACCTAGAGCATGAAGAAGGTCGTTCACGAGTTGTTTCTACAAAAGTGCGTGATGTGGTGCGTGGTGCTAAACCAAGCCTGATGCGAATCTTTATGTCTAACGATAAGTTCGTTGAGTTTGTGCCAAAAGGCCCAGAAGACGTTCAAAATGCAGAGCAGGCTACAGCTTACTGCCATTGGATATTCAACAAGGTTGGTGGGTATAATGTCCTGTCTAACGCGATACATGATTCTCTGGTTAAGAAGGTAGGTCTAGTTAAGGTCTGGTGGAATACTGAGACAATCGCTAAATCTTACACCTATGAGAACCTGTCAGATGAAGAAGTGCAGGTACTGGTCAGCAAAGAAGGCGTAGAGGTTGTTGAGCATCGCCAAGAGATTGAGATGGAGATGGATGAGTTTGGCTTAGATATTGAGCGTAACGTCCACAGTATGGTCATTTCTCATAAGTATGAAGAAGGCGAGATGGTCATTGAGGGCATCCCACCAGAGGAATTTTTCATTGATGGTTCGGCTAAATCCATTGATGACGCTTACATCTGCTGCCATCGCAGTGAGAAACGCGCTGGCGATTTAGTGGCTATGGGTATAGATCAAGACGTTGTGGATGGTCTTAACGGCTCAGACAACGACTCATTGATTGGCAATGTTGAAAAGATACAGCGATTTGGCGAGACTATCCAAGACGATGAGGATGTGGATAATGACCCGTCAATGCGTCTAGTGTTGGTGACAGAGGCTTATATGCGTTTAGACGCAGAGGGCGATGGCGTACCTACATTACACAAGTTCCTTTGTGGCGGCACTGATTACGAAGTATTAGAAATGGAGCCGTGGGACAAAGCCCCGTTTGCTGACTTCCAAGTTGACCCAGAGCCACACGCCTTCTATGGACGCTCTTTGGCTGAACTGGTATTACATGACCAAGACACCACCACCAGCGTACTACGAGGCATTTTAGACAACGTAGCCCTAACCAACTCACCACGCTTAGAAGTAATGGAAGACATGGTGGAGATGGATGACGTTCTGAATAACGAAGTGGGTGCTATTATCCGCAGTGAGCAGATCGGCTCTGTTAACCCATTAACGGTTCCTTTTGTGGCAGGCTCTACGTTACCAGCTTTACAGTATCTTGATATGTTGGTTGAAGAGAAGACAGGTATCTCTAAGATGAGCATGGGCGTTAACGCTGATATGCTTCAGAATACGTCAGCTACTGCCGCTGCACTAACGGCACAAGCTGGTGCTGGGCAGGTCGAGGTAATGGCGAGAAACCTTGCTGAAGGCACTAAGAAGCTATTTCAACTCATGCTACACGTTGCGATACAAAACTCCCCAGACGAGCAAATGATGCGTCTAAACGGTGAATTTGTACCTGTCGATCCAGCAGTGTGGGACGCAGGCATGGATATGTCTATTAATGTCGGTCTAGGCACTGGGCAGGAGGATGCTAAAGCAGCCGCATTGATGCAGACGTTCCAGACTCAACAGCAGATTTGGCAGACCTACGGGCCTAAGAACGGCTTAGTTAGCATGACACAGATGCGTAACACGTTAGCTGACACATTGGCCTTGAGTGGGTTTAAGAATGTTGACCGATATTATGCACCAATGACCGTAGAAATTGAGCAGCAATTAATGGCTGAGATGGCTCAAGAAGCAGAAGCGGCTCAACAGGCAGCATTAGAGCAAGGTCAGCAGGGCGATCCAATGGCACAGGCACTAATCCAAGCTGAACAGATTAAAGCGCAGGCCAGTATGCAGGGCCAGCAGATGAAGTTGCAAGGCAAGATGCAAGGCGATCAGATCAAGATGCAAGCAGATATGCAGGTCAAGGCCGCTCAGATGCAGTCTAAGCAGGGTACTGAACTGGCTGAATTGCAACTCAAGTATCGTGAGCTACAGTCATCTAATGACTTAGAGCGTGACCAGATGAATCAAGACCTTCTTGTGGAGGCTGCTAAGATTCTAGGCCAGTACGGTACAGCGGTTGACGTTGAGCGTGTCAGGGTGATGCAGAATGCCCCACGGGATGAAATGGGCAATATGCTATGATCTTAAAGGCTCAAGCAGAATATTTACTCAAAGATGATACATTTACGACAGTATTTGATATAATCCGACAAGAACAAGTAAAGAAGTTCTTAAAATCTAGCAAATCCGATACGGAAACTAGAGAAGATGCTTATGCAATGACGCAGGCATTAAACCAGTTTGAAAATATCCTTAAAAGTGCAATCACTAATGAGGTTATGAAAGAACGCAAAAAATAGGATAGCACCGTGGAAACGACTAACCAAAGCATAGAAGATGCAGTTGATGCGTTAATGGCTCCAGTGGAGTCAGAAGCAACCGAAACAGAAGCACCCGAAGCTGAAGTAGCAGAGGTTGAAGAAGAAGAGGTTGAGCAAGAAGAATCAGAATCAGATGACGATGCAGAATATGCTGAAGCAGATGATGACGATGATGATGAATATGATGAGTCAGACGATGAGCCAGCCGATCAAGTTGAGCCTGATACATACACCGTAAAGGTTAACGGTGAGAATGTTGATGTAACCCTAGATGATCTACGCAAAAGCTATAGTGGACAAAAATATATTCAAGATGGCATGAAGCAAGCGGCAGAGCAGCGCAAGCAAGCGGAAGAGGCTTTTAACGGTCTTAACCAACAGCGTGAGCAGCTTAACCAGCTTATGCAACAGGTAGAGCAGCAGGGCGTAATATCGCAACCAACTCCACCTAGCAAGGAACTGTTAAGCGCAGATCCGCTAGGCTATATAGAAGCAGATGCTACTTATAGGGAGCAAATGGGAGCGTACCAAGCCCAGCAGCAGCAAATTGGACAGCAACAACAAGCAATGCAGCAACAGCAAGGACAGGCACATCAGGCCCACTTGCAGTCGCAGATGGCAGAACTACAACAGGCTATTCCAGAATTTAGTGATGCTAAGAAAGCACCTAAGATGAAGGAACGGCTCGTTAAACAAGGTATGGCTGAAGGCTACACTGCCGAAGAAATCGGTGGAATTGTAGACCATAGGGCCATGAAAGTTCTCCATAAAGCAATGCTATACGATCAGATGATGAAAGGGGGCGGTGATGTACAAGCCAAACTCAAAAAAGCTAGACCGTTGATGAAGGCTGGAACCAAGAAGCAACCTACTACTGATGCTAAAAAGCACAGCAAGCAAATGTCAAAATTGAAAAAAACTGGCAGCGTAGCAGACGCAGCCGCATTATTGTTTAGTAGTTAAATTTAGTTAAAAATCAATTATTTAGGATGAATTATCATGGCGCAACCTACCAACACATACGACAGTTTCGATGCAGTCGGCATCAGGGAAGATTTAGAAAACGTAATTTATAACGTATCTCCTGATGAGACTCCATTGTTGAGTGCAATTGCTAAAGTTAAAGCAACCAACACTCTACATGAGTGGCAAACAGATAGCTTGAGAAGTAGCGCAGTCAATGCTCATATTGAGGGAGATAATACTACTGCTGATGCAATGTCACCCACAACTCGTCTTCAAAACTCAACCCAAATCTTTAAGAACGCTGTGGTAACTTCTGCTACTAACGATGTTGTTAAAGCTGCTGGCCGTAGCAACTCTGAGATGTCTTATAACATCATCAAAGTAGCTCAAGAGCAAAAGCTAGACATGGAAGCTGCGTTAATGGCTAACCAAGCGCGTGTAGCTGGTAACTCAACCACTGCCCGTAAATTAGCTGGCCTTGGTGCTTGGGTAAATACTAACGTAACCAATGTTGGTACTGGCGGTGCTAACCCAACGGGTGACGGTACTAACGCTCGTACTGACGGTACTCAAACAGCGTTTTCTCAGGCAGATTTTGATACCTGTATGCAATCCATGTGGAGTGAAGGCTCAAAGCCCGATACTGTCATTTTGTCTGCATTCCAGATGAATGTCGCACTTGGATTTGTTGGTAACAACAACCAACGCGCCAACGGGGCTGCTGGTAAGGTTGAAAACTTACTTTCAGTTTATCTAACACCTTGGGGTAGCGTGACCTTCCAGCCTGCGCGTGAAAATCGCGGTCGAGATGTTTGGATTATTGAAAACAATAAGTTAGCCCTTGCAGCTTTGCGTCCAATGAAGAACGAAGCACTAGCCAAAACAGGCGACTCAGAGATGCGTCAAGTGGTTGGTGAAGCTACTTTAGTTGTTCGTAACGAGAAGGCACTAGGTCTAATCGCTGACTGTAGCACTAGCTAAACAGCTTTGTGATACAATAAGGGGGTGCTACGGCATCCCTTTTTTTATGGAGAAAATATAATGGCTAAAGTAAAAATAGAAGTTCTGTGCGATAACATCATGCTTGATGAGATGCGCTACGCTGGATGGAAAGGTGAAGTTGACCAAACTATCGTAGATGCCATCAATGCGATGGATGATGGTTATGGTTCACCACGCATTAAAGTAGAAGCTAAAAAGAAACCTGCTAAGAAAGCTACTAAGAAGGATGCCTAATGTCTAAAATATCAGAGCAGTGGATTGAACAAGACGATAAGCTAATCCACGTTAGGAAACAAAACTGGAATCCAATGCTAGAACGCGCAGAAGCTATGCGTCAAAATGGCAATGCTGATTTTGGAGAATCCAAACTGGTCGGTGTAATTGACGCTGCCCTTATTAACGAATGGCTCAAGGAAGCTGGCGTTAAGTGGGATGATCCAGCTAAAGATGATGTGATTAAGCGCAAGATGCTGTCAGGTGAGTTTGACAAGCTGCGCGTCTGGGAGGGTAATTACTGATGGATTATTTTACAGAAGATGAATTAAAATGCAGCCACACAGGTGAGTGCAAGATGGATGATTCTTTTATGTATAAGATCAATACCATCAGGAAGGTGTGTGATTTCCCGTTCACGGTGACTTCTGCTTACAGACACCCTACTCACCCTATTGAGGCAAAGAAGGCCAAGGCAGGCTCACACGCGTCTGGAAGGGCTATCGACATTGCTGTACGCGGTGACAAGGCTCACAAACTGATAGAAGTGGCACTAGCTTATGGCATTACAGGCATAGGTGTGGCCCAGAAGGGTGGTTCACGCTTTATTCACCTAGATGATTTAGATAAGGCCAGTGGCTATTCACGGCCTACCGTCTGGAGTTATTAATGAGTTTTCTCAGTTTCTTAAATCCAATCGCCAGTTTAGGTAGTACCTACCTAGAAGGCAAGAATCAGGTCGCTAAAGCCAAGTCAGCAGCAGCCATTGTCAGTATCAAGGCAGATGCAGACGTTAAGGTGGCAGGGGCTAAAGCGGCTCACAAGCTAGCTGATAACGGTCAGACGCAGGAATACAACCTTGACTTGGTGGCTATGCAACAGATGGACAAGTCATTCTTAGATGAGGTTATGATTGCCCTGCTACTGGTTCCCATTGCAGCGTCATTCATTGGCTACCAAGAAGAAGTCACAGCAGCGTTTGAATCATTCGCTGCCATGCCTGATTGGTATCAATACCTAGTATTGGGCGTTTATATCGTCAAGTTCGGTATGAGGGGATTGCTCACCAAACTAATGTCTGGCAAGCTAGGTGGGATTAAGTTGAAATAGACAACGCTTGATCTATTAGTTGTTGTTTCTTTTTGGTTATCCTAGTGTGCAAATTGTTCGCATCAGCAGCAGCTACACACGATGACTGTGACCTACCGAGAAGTTTGGCACAGTCTTTGTAGGACAGGCCAATGGATCGCAATTCTACAAGATTTGTTAGCTCAGTTGTTTTCCAGTAGCTATTGGGCCGTGAAATTGTTTTAGTTTTTGGCTGCATCCTGCCGCTACCAAAGTTAAAACTTAATTTAGGTTTAAATACAATGCTCATTCGTTATCCCTGCCTATGTAGTGATTCCTTTCAGCGTACAATACGCCATGATGTGTGTAGCCAATTAAGCGGCCTATTTTCCTTGCGCTGTAACCCATATTCCTAAAGTTAATAATTGTGTTTAATGGTATTTTTACTTGGTGTTGCAACTTGGATTTTAAACCCATTTTATTAGCCTTGATACGCACAGCGTTTGGTGACTTATTAAGCAGTGACGATAAAGCCGCTACTGGCAGCTTACCGTACTGGTCTTTAAGTAATTTGGTTTGAGTGTAGTTCCAAATCATTTGTCTTTGCCTGTGCAGTCAATCTCTTGAATTATGGTACTGGGACTTAGCCCTAGATCCACGCGATCTTTAGGCTTCTTTGACTGACCTAACGGAATATCTTTATTGCCAAAAATACGTTCATAGTTGTCAGCAAACTGCTGATTCATTGGCTTAGAAATCGGCTTATCTTTTGCACTCATCAGTATTCTCCTGCCTCATCAATAATGTGTTGCTCAATAAATTCATCATCAAGCATATCCTTAAAAGACTCTTGTAGCTTCTCTTTAGCATATTCTTTAGTGTCATCCACATCAATGCCACGCATGAGCATAGCAATTATGTTGTGGTTAAATTCATCATCAACAATCTCAATAAGGTCATGCAGTGAATAGCCAGCAGCAGAGCCAGTGGTGGTGATTTCATAAAACAAGTCATCGCGCTTGTCTATAATGTCAGACTCAGAGATGCTGATTCTAGCCCGTGGTGATGCGTAGTTAGTGCCGTTGCGTAAGGTCATAGTATTCTCCAGTGGGGCCGTAGCCCCGTTATTGTTATTGTGCTTGAATTTCAGCTATAAACTCAGATCGGTTATTAGAAGATTTAACCATGTTTGATAAAACTTTCATTAATGGATAATCACCTACAAACTCCAACCAATCTTCATTTTCATAACATTCTACAAAATAGCTCATGCCTTGATCATAATTAGCTTCTGCAAATTCTTTTGCCATTTCTATTATTTGTGCTTTTGTAAATATAGTCATGTGATGCTCCGTTCTGTTATTTAATTAACTTACGGTAATGATACACACTTCTGTTAACACTGTAAACACTTTTGTTTAGGAAATGATTAATTAGATGGATTTAGGTCTGATATCTTCATGTTGTATGAGTCAGCTTTAAACGTAAAATTGTTGCTAGAGTCATAATCTCCCTTTAAACGCTTAGTGGCCCTGCTGTAATAATCCTTCTTTTTTATTATGCCCAGAATCCACACTGTTGACATATCCTTTAGTACGCGACAAAAGGCGTAGTAATCGCAGGCTTGAGTGGTGTTGTAAGCAAAGATAGAACATTCGTAATGCTCTTTAGGCTCCACGCTGGTTCTTTTAGCCTTAACGTCAATAGTTCTTCCGTCTGGCATGATTAGATCATAATCATAAGTATTGGCCTGCGTAGCCCCTATATGGCGAGCAACAACTATCTCTGCTAAAAACCCAGCTTGGTTGCCCCCACCTTCAGTTAATGAATGTTTTAAAGTACCCATTTCAGATGCCATTTCAGCAGCTTTTTTAATTTCATCGCTTGTTGCTTTTAGTTTACGCATTAAATAACCTTTTTATTTTTAGCTTGGCTTTGAAGATTTGCTTGATCCTGCGTAGGTATTTTATGTCGTGCCTTACCACAGCGTAGGCCTCTAAAGCGTCAACCCTGTCTATGCCAATTTTTATGATCAACCGTCTTCTGTACTCCTGTGGATTAGATGACAGATAACGGTTACAGCGATGACATTGCTTGTGTGCATTCCACAAATTAAAGCTTAACTCACGCCTTGCGCCCCTAGAGTAAAAATGACCGCAATCCCAGTACCCACCAATACCTTCATGGCTACCTGTTGCGTCACAACTTATGCAAGGCAAGTCTCTATCACGCCATCTAACGTATGCGTTAAAGGCTGTCTGAGCCTCTACACGCCATTCTGAGGCTGTTTTGACCTTATCCCTTAGTTTGGTAAGGGTTTCACGCTTGCGCTTCTCTGAGGTGTACACAGCGGCCTTTTTGCCATGTTTTACCACGCAATCCATTGAGCAGAAGAAACCTAGCGGCACTTTAACCCCAGAGTCAGGCGTAGCGTATACTTTGCAATGCCTGCACTTCTTCTTAGCGTTAGCCATTGGCCTGCCTGTAAGTTTCGTAATCAGTTAGTGTTTTGTCAGTAAACTCAACGCCATACTCTACACCCTTAACGTGCAAAAACTCTATAAACTCGCTACCGATAGCCTTGTTAAACGTCTTAACGCTTGGTCGTATGCAGACCATGTGCGTACCACACAGGCTAGTTACCCATTTATTGCCTTTACGCAAGGGCAAACCCATCTGCTGCTTCTCAGTAGCAAAGCTAGAAACTAGCAATGCCTTCCATGTTTCTCTGTCGTAATCCAGATCAACCTGCTTGGCTATGTCGCCAATCATTGCGTGGTAACATTTTTCTTGAAGATCAGTTGTACCGTCACGGCCTAGCGTCACTATTACTGGTGCGCCACTTTTTAGACCTTTGTTAGCCATTTGCCAGACCTTGTTCATTTCTTCTTTTACGTTATCCAATGTGACGGTAAATTTTAGATCAGCCATTAGATTCTCCCATAGCTACAAATTCAGCTAACGTAATGCCAAAGTATTTAGCCAACGAGTCTGCTAACGATATCTTCATATCATGGCCTGTGCGCCACCTAATAACCTGCTGTGGATGCACTTTAAATGATCGAGCTAATTGTGAGCCTGTGATTTTAAACTTGGCCTGTGCTACTCTGAGTGAAGCACCCATGTCAATATTCATGTTTAATTCCCCTAAATGTGTGTTATATTGGTTTGGAATGCTCCAGTAAGAAACTTACCCCACCCTAAAAAAGTGGGGCTTTTTTTGCCTGCTAGAACGGTATATCGTCCTCTTCATCAAAACCGCTGTTAGGCGATTGAACAGGCTTTGGTGCTGCTTGGACTTCTTTTGGATTAAAGCTAAAAGACATAAATTTCTTGCCATTCTTGCTGGTCTTAATCCATGCGCTCATCCACATCTCCACACCATTAATCTCACAGCTACCGTTGTAATCAGGATGACGGTCAGTTTCCTTACGGTCATTCTTAAAAATTGCGCCAGTGTTGTTGTTATCATATTCCATGTTACATTCCTTTTTTGCTGCGAATAAATTCTTGTTGCTTGCCAGTAAGCTGGCTCCAAAGTTTTTGCTTCTCGTTTTCATCTAACTCAGCCAAAGCCTCGTTCATCATCGTATGCTCACCAGTAGCCTCGCTTTCAATGACTAACGCCATCAAGTCTTGCATTAGCTTCTTGCTCACACGTTTTGCTGGTGCGACAGGTACAGGCTCAGACATTCCTTCTAACGTCATATCTAAGTCAGCAACCTTATCCTCATCGTGCTTATTTGTTGCATCGCTGTCTTTAGCGTCATCAATGGAAAACAAACCGTTAAGTGCGTACTTTCTTGAATACGATCCTGTTGCCCCAGAAGTTTGGCTAGAATCTTGGCCCTTCTTAATAGACGCTTCACGCGCTACAGCAGACGTTGAGATAGATTCTTTACCATCACTCAGGGTAACTGTTGATTTAATGTAGACACGCTGCGTCTGCACCTTCATAGCATTGCTACCAGCACCTACAATTTCATCTTCCAACATTCCGCTAAAGATTAGCTCATCATTAATAGTCAAAGCCAAATCACCTAACAGCGGCTTAACAGACTCCAGAATATCTTCTGCTGAACGATAGTTGTATTTGCCAAAGTCATTGCGCTGACCTTTGGGTGCTTTTAGTTTTTGCTGAATCTTAGCCAGCTTAATATGTATAGTCATTTGCTGCTCCGTTTAATTTGTAATGCCAGCCTATTCTATCGAAGTATAATCATGTTGTAAACACCATTGTTGAAATTAAATACAGAAAGGTATTGTCAATGACTCAAAAAAGTAATACTATTTCCAGACACTAATAAAAGAACTGGAGCAAGAAATGAGCAGAATTGAAAATTACATTGTAGGCAAAAGCGAAGAAAAGGCTGATGATTACATGGCATCAATAGGCAGTAAAAAGGCAAGTGACTACACATTTGATGAAGTGCAAGAAATGTCGAGTAGTCAATATAGCGATTATTTTTACAGGTGGATGGATGAAAATACCAATGATTAAGGAAGGCTTTATGAAGGTTTTACGCATGACAAAAAAAGGTTATCACGCTAAATCTAATCCTGAGTTAGATCAAATTGTGAGCAAATGGCATGAGTCTTTTGAAGCAACTAGGGTGGCTAGAAAAGCATTCTACATTGCAGAGAAGAAGTTGGAACTGGCTAATAAGCAGTTTACTGTCGTTGATAAAGAATGGCAGGCTTACGAGAAGAAAAACGGTGCGCCTAAATGATTAGTGCAGCCGTTATGTGTTTAGCCATGAACATCTACCATGAGGCTCGCAGTGAGCCTTTAGCTGGTCAGTTAGCCGTTGGCTACAGCACGATGAACAGGGTATCTGATGAGCGTTACCCTGACACTGTGTGCGAGGTTGTCTACCAAGCTAATTACCATGCTTGGGATGATAAAAACCCCATCAGGCATAAGTGCCAATATTCTTGGTTCTGTGACGGTATGAGTGATGTGCCAACAGATGACCAAGCAATGATGGATTCAACGATCCTAGCCCAGCAGATTTACTACGGGGTAGGAATTGATATTAGCGGTGGGGCAACCCACTACCACGCCTCATACGTTAGCCCGTTCTGGGCCAGCGATATGGAAGTAGTGCTGACGATTAATCAGCATATTTTTTATAAATAACTGGAGTAGTAAAATGAAAAACAATCGAAATCAAGTTTGGACTTTAGCTGACAGCAACTATGCTTGGGATGAGCATAAGCTAGGAAGGTCACATAAATACATTGCTAGGAGGTTAGGTAGAAGCGAGAAGGCCGTTGAAATAAACATTAGCAAGACAAGAATTAGGACAAAGACAGCACCATTTAAACTAGATGAGGTTGGCCCTGCTGTAACCAAATCTTACGCTGATAAACTGGTTAGCAAGAACAGAACTAAACCTAAGAAGGTTGACGCTAAGAAGGCTGTAATGGCCCCTGCTGAGAGCGTACTGGTTAACGGAGGGCTAATGCTCACGTTATCTGTATCGCTTGCTGGTGGCATTTTAGGAGCAGCTTTGTATCACTACTTTTTGTAGTTAAAAAAAACGGGCTTGCAATTAAGTAAGCCCGTCTATAGAATAGATTGTGTTGGTGAAGAGGTTACAGCCTCATTCAAGCCAGCGAGTTAAGAAGAAAAGAACCAGCGCCAACACAGGTGTTAGTTTATCACCCAGTATCATTGGGTGCAATCCCTTCTAAATCCTCGCTTTTTTTAATGAGTCTAGCTGCCAACAGGCAAGCAACAGATGGTCATGCTTTCGGGCAGTCTCCTACTGTATAAACTAGGATTCTAACAAGTCTTGTCTTTAAAGCGTTATGAGTAGTTTTTCACGCGACCCTACATTGGCTATTGCCTTGGGGTATACGCACCGAGAAGCGAACATGAGCGCGTTAGGCGGCAGTAAAGTCGTAATCATGTTAGCAGACGTTCTTACTGATGGTCTGCCCTAAATTTTCCATGAACGATTCCGTAATAGCGAATCAGGATTTAGGTAATTTCTTCTAGCTAGGCTTAATGCTTGGCTAGGGGAGTATTACCTAAAGTAAACCAATCACTCAAACCGTTTAGCGTATCAACAACAGGAGTAAGTAGTATGTCAGTAGATAATCCTAAAGGTGGGCCAGTAATTGAAAGCACTCACTCAGTAAAGACGTTAGCTAAAGCAAAAGAATGGTACAGCGATTGTACTGAAGATGATTTGCCAATACTGGTACTGCAACAAAATGCAGACACTAGATTAAGAATCAGAATTTACGATAAGAATAATAATTTGATTACTTCCAGAGGTTAATCTTTAGGAGCATAATAATGAGAATAACGCTTAACCAAGCAGAGCAAAAACTAGCCATGTATTTAGCCAAAGCTAGGTATGATGAGAACAGGGCCAAGGGCAATCCAGACAGTAAGTTAAGCCCATCGACAAACAAGGAAATAGAACTAGACGGTGTGGCAGGTGAACTAGCCGTATGCCGAATCTTTAACGTCTATCCTGACACTGAAACTAAGTACGATGAATACCCCAAGTATGATCTTATGACCGCCAAGGGAAGCAAGGTTGATGTTAAGACGACTCAGTACAAAAATGGCAGACTACTGGCTACACTAAACAAAAAAGTATGTGAAGTTGACATATATGTACTTGTTATTGGCTCATTTCCAGTATATGATGTTGTTGGTTGGGCCAAATCAGAAGAACTGATAGCCGACAAAAATATAATGAATCTAGGCAGGGGCGATGGTTATGCTCTTAGCCAAGATCAACTAAGGGCATTCAAATGATCAATCTAAGACCGCACCAAGAGCAGGCAGTTCAGATGCTAAGACAGTCATTACGCAGTGGTAAGCGCAGGCCAATCCTTGCAGCACCATGCTCATTCGGTAAGACCATAACCGCAGCCGCATTAATGGCATCAGTAGCAGCCAGAGGCAAGCGAGGCATTTTCATCTGTGACCGCATTAAGCTGGTTCAGCAGAGCCTAGAAGAATTTACTAATCACGGTTTGCAGTTTGGTGTGATACAGGGCAACCATGAGTTAACCAACCGCCATGCACCTATCCAGATTGCCAGCATCCAGACATTGGCCCGTAGGCCCAGATTGCCTGAGTTTGATCTAGCTATTGTTGATGAGTGCCAGACACATTACGCCTCATTGACTAAGATTATGAATACCTACAACGCTGTGCCTTTCATTGGCCTGTCAGCTACGCCTTACTCTAAAGGTCTGGGCAAGCACTACGATGATTTGATTGTGCCAATCACCCCACGCCAGTTACTTGATCAGGGTTATCTATGCCCAGTGGATTACTACGGTGGACGCAAGGTGGCATTGAAGGGCGTTAAGACTAAAGCCTTGGCGACAGGTGGTAGTGATTACGATCCAGCCAGCCTAGCAGCAGCTACAGAAGAAGATGAGGGCTTAGTGGGTGATATCGTGCGTAACTGGCTTGAGCATGGCGAGAACGGTCAGACCATTGCCTTTGCACCCAGCATCAAACATTCAAAGCACTTGGTTGAAACATTCAATAACGCTGGTGTAACCGCAGAGCATATTGATGGCTATATGGACGCAGAGCAGCGTCAGGTCATTTATGATGCCCATGACCGTGGTGAGTTTAAGATACTTTCATGCTCACGCCTGCTTAATACGGGCTATGACGCACCAACGGTCACTTGTCTAATTGACTGCTTCCCTACCAAATCACTCATTAGTTTTGTACAAAGAGCAGGCCGTATCATGCGTACATCCGATGGTAAGGGTAAAGCGGTGTACTTAGACCATGCTGGGAACGTAGCGCGTCACGGATTTGCAGAAGATGTTGTGCCAGATGAATTGGATGACGGCAAGGAACGGTTCAGCGAGAAGAAGCAGACCAAGGAAAAGAAGGAGCCAAAGGTCAAGGATTGCCCACAGTGTACACAGCAGATGGTTGGCCTACGCTGCAAGTGTGGCTATGAAATCCCATTGACTGAGCAGCTAGAGTCTACTGAAGAGATGCTGGTCAAGCTAACGCCAGAGCAGCGCAACAAGAAACATAGCAAGGAAGACAAGTCTACGTTCTACAGCGAGCTACTACTGTATACCCGTAGTAAAGGTTACAAAGAGTCATGGGCTAGTCATAAGTACCGTGAGCGATACGGTGT
>Ga0208303_1000110_pt1 | contig 33697 bp, 57 predicted proteins | sample CB_VirMetaG_2_FD_184537 | JGI IMG/M metagenome (GOLD analysis project Ga0208303, IMG submission 184537) | Freshwater to marine saline gradient viral communities from Chesapeake Bay - CB_1504_2 Viral MetaG (SPAdes) (version 4) | ecosystem: Environmental > Aquatic > Marine > Coastal | place: USA... | reverse complement strand
TTTTTTTCGAAAGTTCTTCCAACTTTTTTTCAAGTTCGACACGACTCATACCCTCCAGACCACTTACAGTTACTTCTCGTTTATCTACAAACAAACCAGCTAACTGGCCTGATCTAAATTCAGCGTTAATTGCGGATGCCCATTGTTTATCCGAAGCAGCACTATTCGCATAATACTCAAATCTTTTGTAGCGTCTTAATTTATCTTTTTCATATACAGCTACAGCTTCAGCTTTTTTCTTATCAAGATAAGCAACTACATGTGGATGAAGTTTTCTGTTAGTTAGTCTTGCACCTATTGCAGACGCAGACTTGTCAGACATTTCTTTGCCAGGCTCACCATAAACTTCTTTAACGATATCCATTTTATTTTTTTGTCCCCAATGTTCTATGAGTTTATCAACAAACAATTGCTGCTTAGGAGTTAAATCATCAACAGTTAATTGGTGTCTAGGTTTTTGTCCCATTTATTTTTTCTTTGCTGTCTTAGCCGCTCGTTTAAATTGTTTTGCAGTCGGAGCACCTTTAGCACCAGGCTTTCTCATCTTTTCTCCAGAACCAGCTGCAATTCGTTTTCTCTTTGCATGTATGTTTGCATACAGTCCAGGTTTGGTAAGTCCGCCATATTTAAATTGTTTTTTTATCAAACCGCCATCTCTTGCTCTGCTCATATCAGGAGTATCAAAGTCAGGATTATTTTCAAATCGTATATCAAATTCATCTTTCGGCATCATCTTAAATCGTTTTCTTTTTTTCTCTCTTTCAGATTTAGTAGTGTCTTTAGTTTCATATTCACTCATAATAACTTCTCCAGTTCAAATTCTATTAAAGAGATTATACAGAAAATTAATCAATATAGTAAGACCCGTTTGTTAGACGAGCACCAAGAACATAGTTAGAGGTACACTATTTTGTACCTAGGTACACTAGAGGTACACTTCTATTTTTGACTTAAGTTATTGATATTAAATAGTAATCATTAAAGAGGTACAGAGGTACACTAGTTTCTCATTTATTTTTTAGTAGTGTCTAAATATCTGTATAACTTCTATAGTAGGATTTGACGTTGTCCGTTATCCGTGGTTCGTGGTCTCTTAAGCTTTAGGTTTGGTCTTATCCTCAAGGCAATTCGCATAAATGCCCGTAATTTGTATATTATTGTAAATAGCTACAGTTTTCATCTCATCTATCTTTTTTTCAATCGATTCCATGCACTCTTTTTTAGAATTGTAGTAAATTTGTGGACTTGGTGTCATTGGAATACACCCCTCCTGACCCATAAAGTCCAGGTGGCATAGCATTACAATCATTATAAAAGTTTCCATGTATCAAATTAGTATAACACGCTTTAGTGACAGATAAAGCTAGTTTTGGTATAATGATAACCAATTTTCATCCTTTGGGTTTAAATTAATCATCATAGTTTAAAAGCAGGCGCTGTTTATCAGTTCCTGCTTTTTTGCTTTTTAGCATTTCTATAATCTTCCTCTTCAATATCGATCGTTTCGTTGGATCGGGATGGTCGGGTACCGATAAAATATATTGGATAGACATCGCCTTCAGTTGTTTCAAAGTATAAGTTTTTTGTTTCATACCAAAATAGTTTCTAACCTATTCTTTGCATGTTTAAAATAATCTTTGTCTAATTCAATACCTATAAAATTAAGTTTGTATTTTTTAGCAACCAAACCTGTTGTTCCTGTGCCCATAAAAGGATCAAGAATTTTACCCTTTTTTATACCAGAAACCTTTAAACATTTTTCTACTAAATTCTCAGGAAATATAGCTGGGTGTTTTTTATCCCCTGCAATTTGTTTTGTTATTTCTTTAGTGGCTTTACTTTTATAAGTTATGTGCCAACAGTTAGTCGTTGTTGTCCACTTTTTACCAGTTTTTTTAAACATTCTCTCTGCGTTATTATATTTGTTGTTATAAGGTACACCTGAAGATTTTAAATCTATTTTTGTATTACCAAATTTTGTAAAGTGAAATAAGTGTTCCCAACCATTTTTTAAAAATCTTTTACTTGATGTTGGTGTATTATAACCCCTAACATAACCATCTATTTCAACTGATTTAGCCCAAATAATATTGTTTTGTAGTTTCCAATTTATACCTTCAGCAATTTTGTATGCTGTAAATGGATTTTCTTTACTTGAAGATAAATTAATAAATAAATGACCATCATCTTTTAAAACATTACAGCATTTATTAAAAATATTTATTAACCATTCTATGTAATCACTTTTTGAATCTTCGTAAGTATTATATTTTAAACCTAAATTATATGGTGGACTTGTTATAATTAGATCAATAGACTTATCAGGTATTGTCGGTAATACCTTTAGACAATCATTATTAAATAATTTCATATAGTTTCTATTCTATTCTTAGCTATATCAAAATAGTTCTTATCCATTTCAATACCAATAAACTCTCTATTAAGATTTTTACAAACAACTCCAGTAGTTCCTGAACCCATATAAGGGTCGCAAATATATTGTGCATTAGGAAAGCAACTAATTAGATCATTAACCATTTTTTCAGGAAATGCTCTTTTATGAAGTCCTTTAGTTCCTTCTGGTTTCCATTCCTTCCAATCAAATACATCTTGTTTGTTAATTACATTATTAAGTTTTGTTTTTGCATCTTTCGCTAACCAATAAACTCTTTCAGTAAATGGATAAAATCTAATCTTATCAAAATTTTGACTTCTGTTTATCCAAACAATTTCTTGTTTAATTATAAATTTACTTTTTAAAATCCATTCATAAGGAGTAATTTGAATGCCATTTTTAATTCTATTTTTGTGATTATACATAATAGAACCATTGTCTTTTAAAATTCTAAAACATTCATTTAATAAATTTAATTGTTGTTCTTGGTAAATATTCTCAGGTAAATTATCATTATAACTTTGATGATAATTATTGCCTGTATGATGTTTGTTTCCTAAATTATAAGGCGGAGAAGTTATAATTAAATCTACACTATTTTTTGGTAACGTAGGTAATACCTTTAAGCAATCGTCATTAAATAATTCCATTAAGCTATTTTATACTCCGACTTATTTTTTAAACTATTAGGCAAGCTAAGACCGATCATATATTGATGAGCCAGATCCAGTCCATCTCTCCAGTCTTCTCTAAATCCATCCGATGTTATGACCAATGCTTTAGGCGCAATGTTGTTAGCTATGATTAATGCTGCTGTCACAAACTTATCGTAAGGCATTTCATTAGTCTTACAAAATTGAAAAGAATAACCATTTTTCTTTTCGTACTCTTCTCTTGGTAATGGTTTTATTTTAGATAATAAAAAAGTTTCACAATTTTGATTAAACTTTCTTTTACCATTGAATATAATTTCTGAATCATCAATGAGTAATTTATCCTCTTGACCTGTAGTTCCAAGAATTGCTTTCCCTTCTTTAGATCTACAAAGTCTTCCGACAAATTTAGTGATCTCAGACCACTCTCTGTCATCAAAGTTTCTGTACTGTTTCCAGTAGTGTGTGTACCCCATGTTAGTTTCCTCCTTTGTTTGTTTGTTTAAATAAACCTAGTTCTTGATTAATCCTTTGTTTAGCAATGTTGATGTATTCTGGATTAAGTTCAATTAAAATACAGTTTCTGTCATTCATAGCTGCTACTAATCCTGTGGTACCAGAACCTCCAAATGGATCTAGCACGACACCATCTGTTGGACATCCCGCTTTAATACATGGCTCTATTAAATCTTTAGGGAAAGTTGCAAAGTGAGCACCTTTAAAAGGTTTGGGGCTAACAGTCCAAACATTTCTCTTGTTTTTCATCGTATAATTATTTTTTTTCAAACCTTTCATTTTAGCCCTACCAGGTGTGTTATTAAGTTTAGTAGTGTCTCGGTCTCTCACATTAGTGTCAAAAGTTTTACATGGTTCTTTAATAGCATCAGCATCGTAATAATATTTTTTTGATTTAGTGATCATCCATATTTTTTCGTGTGCGTTGGTCGGTCTATCTTTCACACTCTCAGGCATCGGATTTGGTTTGTGCCAAATAATCTCAGATCTAATATACCACCCAGCTTCTTGTAATGCGATGGCAACTCTATTAGGTATCATTAATAAATCTTTTTCTTTAATATTTTTTTGCACTGGTGTTCTGGTCACTCCATAATCTGTATTACCTCGTAAAGATTGATTAATAGTAGAAGTTCTGGATCCACTAGAATAACAATCTCCTACATTCCACCAGATAGTAGCGGTATCTTTTAATTTTGGTTTAAAAGTCTCAAATACTTTAACTGTATTCTCAATATAATCTTGATAAGTTTTTTCTAAACCAAATTGTCCATCCACTCCATAATCTCTTAAACCAAAATAAGGAGGAGAAGAAACTACACAATCAATAGAGTTATCTTGTAAATCTTTTATTTTATCAATACAGTTTCCTTGAAGTATCGTTATTCTTTGTTCATCCATTGTGTTTCTTTATTCTGTTTTCTTTTTACTACATTTACAAATTTACTCAACCATTTTTTTTGAGTTTCATCTACTTCTCCCCAATATAAAAGAGTCTCTGCGTCCACTTCCTCTAAATTATTTTTGTAGATAAAGTTTGTATATATAGTTGATAGTTTATCCATGCTTACCATTATTTTCCTCCTTGTTTAATTGTTTCAAAGTTAATTTTAATATAATTTTGGACAATCTTTTTAAAGTGTTCCAAAGATATATCTTTAAAAATACTATCTTGATCTTCGCATTGTTTTTTTAAATTAAGATAATCTTGATCTGTTTTTGGTATTAAATTTATATTCATTATTTTCCTCCTTTGTTTTTTCTAGCTAATGCCAACTCCCTATAAGTTGGCACCGCTTTCCATTTATTTAATTTATTTTGTTCTTTGTCTAACCACTCCATGTGATATTGCAAAGTTTTGTTAAAAATCTTAGTTAACTTTTCTAAGGTAACCTTTCCCCACAATTGAACATCGAAAAATTCTCTTCCTTTGCTTTTCCAATCTCCTACTTGAGGAAGGTTCCATTTGTCGCCTAAGATATTAATTTCTTCTTGAGTGTATTTGAATGCATCGCTGTTAAAAAAATCTACTGTAGCTGCAGTAGGTTTTTCTGTTTGCATAAAAGCAATTTTATCTTTGAGGTGTCTGACCAAAAGTTCTTTTCCTTCTGGACTTCTTTCATAAGGTTTCAAACCAGCCCCAGCACACACACCATTTCTAAAACCTCCTCCAATAGTAAAACCATGATCATACATAACACTGTTTTCTATTTCTTGTTTTGCTTCACAGTATCCGCATGTTCCGATGTCCGAGAGTAATGCTCTCTCCATCATTTTCTTTTTGTACTCTTGCGTATCTTGAACAGGTCTTTTACCAAATTTGATATTTTCTTTATTCCATTTTTTTAAAGTAGAATAAATAGTGTCTGATAAATTTTGCCAAACTTGAGTTTTGTATCTATTTAAAACAGGCACCTCTTGGATACTTACAGAAGAATAGATATCTGAATCGTAATAAAAATTACCATACATCATTCCTCTATAAAATTTTTTTAATTTTTTGTACTCACCATTGTAAATAATATTTTCTGATTTACACTGTTTAAACAATTGATACAATTTGATATTTAATTTTTTAACGCTACTTAAATATCTTACTTGAATTTCTAAAGGTTTTGCTCCTACTGTTTTTAACATTAATAACCTACCTCCTGCTGATATTCTTTTTGTTTAGCTATTGGAAGTAATTTGTAAATATACTCTCTAGGGATACTGTCCATGTTGCCCATGATAGCGTACAGCCCTTTGAAATCGTTTGCTTCAATCAAAGCTGCTGCAAACCTGAAACTATCAAAATCCATACCAGAGGATCCAACATCGTTCCAAGCAACATCAAAAAGTTTTTTTGCTATTTTGTTTTTGTATTCACTTTTTATTTTCATTTTTTCTCCTTTGTTCATGACTATTTATCCCATAAAATCTTATAAATGACAATAGTTAAAATACCCTTATTTTTCAACACTTTTAGACGCAATTAACTACAGCTGAGGTCTTATTGCCTCAATTTCGAACCCCAGTTGTTTAATGATTCGAATATTATCTTTATCCAATGTTTTAGTATTAGTAAGCATAGAAAATTTTTTTGCGTACTCGCATACTGGATAAATCCTTTCTACCCCATAAACATTTTTGACTTCGACTTTAATTGTTTTCATTAGTTTCCTCCTTTGTTGTTAATAATTTTTAATTTAGTGATTTGATTTATTTTATATGGAACCACACTCAATCTATCTAAATATTCATTGATGTATTGTCTTTTTACTAATGCTTGAACAGTAGCTACATCACCTAAATTTTTAAATGCATCAAAAACTTTTTGAGAAGATCCAAAATAAATAAATCGGTTGTTGTCCTTGTCTTTAAATTTAAAAACAAAAGAAATTCCCCAATCATTTTCAAAAGAAGATCTACGCAATAAAGTTAATTCTACAGTAATTTGTTGACCAACTTCTCCAACATAATTTCTTGCATCACAATCCATTTTTAATTCATTAAATTTAATTTCTTCTATATAATCAAAATAAGATTTAACGTGTTCATCTTGTTGCTTAGGATATTCAAATTCAACCCATCTGCTTTTTTCTCTGTGCCAAATATCTACAGGAACTTCTTCGCCTACCATTTCTTTAGCTTTAGCTTTTGCTTTATCTAAATCTAAAGATAAGTTTTGAATAAAATTATTACCTTGATTCAAAATATAATAATGGTCATCAGCACCTTTGGAAATGTGATAGCCTTCAAAAGTTTTATTAATCATAATCATTCATTTGTTGATCTAACAGCATTCTTTTTTCTAAGTGATCAATTAAATCAAACCCACTCATTTTACTTGGTTTAGATAATTCACAATCTTTATTTTCGCATGTAAGAAAATCATTATCGTCCAGTTTTAAATTTTCTCCACATCCTCTACATGTTTCCATATTATGCAGCCTCCTCAATTTCTGTTAATGTTAGTTTATTTGGATCAAAAGAAGCATCTCTTTCAATCCCCAATCCAAATACACCTTTGAATTCTTTTAACTCATCCAAAGAAACGTATCCGAATTCTTTTTCATGTAAGCAGCACAATCCATAAGCTACATTAGTTTCTGGATCTAATTCTGATAGATACCAAGTACCAATTCCTGTAGGATTAAATAATTTAACAACTGCTTTGAAGTCTTTAGTGCCATCTTGAGCTTTATGGTTTTCCACAAGTTTTTTGTATTGGCTATCTAAAAGCAATTTTTGTTTTTTCATATTATTGAACCCCCTTTTCTTTTTTATATTGTTTATACATGTCATTAATTATTTTCATTTTCACATCCAAAACAAAAGCTAACTGTTTATTGTCCTTAAACAACTGCGGTTTAGCTGTCGCTAAAGCTATTAGATCTACAATGTTTAATTTGTTTTTCATTTTTTCTCCTTGGTTTTTGTTTTTTATTTTTTTCATACTTATTTATCCCATAAAATCTTATACAATGCAAGCATTAAAAAATGGCTTAAAACAAGGCTTTTTGATCCATGATCCGTGTTTCGTGGTCAATTTTTATCGAATCCTTGTTCATTAAACGACTCAACCGAATAATTAATTAATTTCATAATTGCTCTGTCGGAGTATTTAAATTTAGTTTTCAATTTACTGATTGCATATTGTCTGCACTCCTTTGGACTAGCGCAGTTCCAAGCATTAAAAAAATATGCTTTCGTTGGATTGGTTACTGCATCTCTTAATATTTTTAAGTAATGATACATAGCTGGATTGTTTTTCATTATTTATTTCTCCTTTTGGTTTTTGATATACCATTCACTGACTTGATAATTTTTTGAATTACAGTCTCTACAAAAAATATCCATTTCGTCCATGATAGGTAGTTTATAAATATTAGAAGATAGACAGTTGTCACATAACCAACCTGTCGTATCTTCCCAGTTTTTCATAGCTTCTTTACTCAAGTGTTTCTCCTCCTTGGTTATTGTTTTTTATATTTCTTCCAACCCAAACTGAAATTATAAAATCCGTCTTTGTCGTATTGGTAATAATATTCAGTTATCAAGTCAGCATAATTTGGAATTGATTTTAGTTTGTTATAGGCAGATTTTGGACTTGTTGCCTTTATATCAATTCTAAAATTGTCTTTTGTTTGAAAAGCATATGTTTTCATTATTGTGTTACCTCCTTGTTTTTGATTTCAAATAAATATCCGCTTCCTCCAAAAGGAAATTTAGCTTTTTCATTAACAAATGCGTTCAGCACACTTTGCCAACCATTATTTTTGAAAAAGATTTCTTTTAGTTGATTAATAAAAGAGAGATAGCCTACTTCTTTACCATTCACTACGTAAGACAACTCCCAGTATTTTTCGTTTAGATTTTTTAAAATAGTGTATGCTCTGTCGTCTTGAATAAAAAGATATTTTGTTTGAGGAATATCTTCTCTCCAATTGGTAAAGTTATAAGAATCTGTCATTCCATCAAATTTGCCATAAACAAATTGAGTAGAATAATTTTTTAATTCTTTTAAAGCATCATCAGATCCAGCTGTCACTATTACATCTACACTGTTGCCTCCCGCAAACGATTGACTGCTTGCGGTGGCTTTCATTCCAAGTTTTTTTGCTTTTTGTTTTAACAATTTAGCAACTTGTGCGTATTTAGATAATGGTTTTTTCATTATGCCACCTCCAACATTGACATTGGTACTCTGTAAATTCTTCCAGACAAATCAACTAAACATTTTGATTGCATAATTTTTGTAATTACACCCAATGTTTTTTTAGTTTTTTGTACTACATTTACTTTCATTCCCACTTTCAATGTAGACTTAAGTTTACTTTGAATTATGTCCTTAATTAAATCTTTAGTTAGATTTAACTCTTCAACATCCATATTAAATAAATATTGATTAAACATTTTCATTTTTTCACCTTCGTTCATCGTTTTCTCCTTTGTTAAGTTTTTAGAGGACAGTTCAAAAAAACCGTCCCCTTTATTTTCAAACCCAATTTTTTCTAAAAGGTTCATATTTTTACTTCCTCCTTCCATCCACCAGATGCATCGCCGTATCCAAGTGAATTAAACTTTTCTACAAACTTATTATTAATTTTTACTAATTGATTGTAAAAAGTTTTTTCCTGTTTAGTTGTTGGATCTATTTCTTCTAGATCCTTATTGATTAAATCAATTACTCTTGAAATAGCTGCACTCTTAGGAGTGTGCCCATTGTCAAACAAGTATTGAACATTTTCGTTAGTCATAATAGTCCTCTACAGTTGTTGGAGCCTTTACATTCAACATGTAAACAACTCCAGTTAGTTTAAGTATTGAGTAATTTATTTTGTAACCAGACATGTAAAGAAGCATTGTTAGAGCCCCTAGGTAGAAAGGTAAAAAAATTAAAAAACTCATATGAGATATATCCCATAGAATTAGATATTATACAAGCATTATTTTACCGCATAAAATAAGGGTTTTTTGACTTATTTTTTTAAATTTGACAAATAATTTGATGATTCTATGAATCTTTTTATGAAAATTAAATTTTATTCTGGAAGTGATTCGATGGATATCTCATTTGCAATTAACATGTACAAACTTCTGTTGGAAAAAACTTTGGATGAAAAAGAAAAAAAATTTTATGTAGATGAAATTAACAAATTAAAAAAATTAATTAATTAATTATTTTTTTTATCATTATCAATTATTAATTTAATAACATTATTACTTATAAGCGGTTTTACTTTATCTCCTGTTTCTAAATAATTATAAAAAATATCTTCTTCTAAAACAGAATAAATATAACTTTTTATTTTTTCATATATCTCTGGTGGAGAAGTTAATTTTACATGATCAATTAATAACACAATTAATATTCGTTGAGCCCATGTATCATCTAATCGTAAATATTTAAATTTACCAAGAGCATATTCAGAAAATTCTTCAAAAGCAGTAGTCCAGCTGTTGTAAAACTTTACTAACTCTTCTTTTTCTTTTTGCTTTTCTTTATCGATATCACTTTTATCTGTCATTTTTTCTTAGGCTTAAATTCTATAATCTTACATTTAATTCTTTCAATATTTTTTCTTATTAATTTTCTTTGTTCTTTATTTTTAGCACCTCTGTACACTTTATAATTTTCTCTGTATCTTAACCATTCTTTTTGTGCTGGAGTAAATTTTATAATTTGTTTCATATATAAATGCAAATATCTATTTCTTACCATTAAATGATCTAGCCCAGCCATGAAACAAACATTTTCAAAATCTTCTCCCGCTTCTATAAACCAACGATGAGCCTCTTGTTTTCTATAACTTTCGCTTTTACTGGATGCAAGATTTAAACAATCTTCAAAAGCAGTTATGACTACCGCTTTCCATAATCTTTCTTCAGAACACGTATGTTCTTTTAGAAATTCAGTAGCAAGTCTAATGCCCATAGTTTTTAATAAGTCTTGAGAGTACATCTTTATAATATTTTATTATTTTAGGGTGCTGCTTGTTCCTTAAAACGTACTCATAGTCATCATGAACATAGTTAATGAATTGCATCTTCTCTATTCCTGATAAGTGTTGAATCGTGCTTTCATCGAAAGTTTCTGGTAAATCGTCTTCAATCATAATGACTATACCCGCAGCGTACATGGATGAAAGGGGAAAGAAAAGCTACGGGTATAATCATTTTATGATTCTCAGTCCTTGTTTCTGCGCTTGAGGTTTTCGGTTTTTCAACCAATTATATTCAACCAGATCTTCGAACTGACGAATATTCTTAAGCCCGTAATTATTTCCATTCCACAATTGAAACAACAGATGCACTACCTTATCGTACAACTTTTTATTGTTGGTAAGATTAGCTAATGCTCGTAATGAACTTTCTAGTTCATTAACTTGTATTTCCGTTTCCGTTTCTTTTTTAACAGCCATAAAATTTAAACAATTAAATTAAATTTGTATGATCCGTTGTCCGTGGGTGGTGGTTATTGATTGATAAGTAGTTTAACCTCTACTTTTCATTTAGGCTTTAAGAATACGCTCTTCCTTTGTACTGGTGGATTTACCTGTGTCAATAGCTTATATATACATTGTCCAGGGTTTTTTGGGTCTGGAGCCAGGCCGTATTTGATACCCAAAAGGTCAAATTTATTTATTTTTTTCATCCTTTTTTGGAGGAAGAAAATTATCAAAAGGATCATCTAAATTAGGATCAATAGGTTCATCTAGTATATCCATAGCGCTTTTATCCGCCTGATCCCATATCTCTTTAATTAATTCTTGGTGTGTTTTATCTTTTGTTTTTGCTTGTGTCATATTTTCCTGCTTTGTATTTTTCTGGTAGGTTTTCATAAGTTTGATTTATATCTTTAATTAATTGTTCATTTAACAATAGGTCAGAGTCTACTACTCTATTTGTACTAAGCATCCTTGCTAAATTTCTCATTAACAAAACTTCTCTGTCTGCTGTCACCAGATACACTTTAGGTGTATATCCATATTTTTCCGCTCTTTTAATTTCTTTTGCTAATTTACCTTCATCTCTTCCAGTTGTTGGATACACAATATTATCTCCCCTTGCTAAAGCTATTTTCATTATTCTTTGATTTATATCACTACTTTCTTTATGCACTCCTCCAGCATTATATCCGTCTGTAAATTCTGGTAATAGTTTTTTAATTTCATCTGAATCTGCTAAATAAGATCCTGTCTCTGGCACTAATTTATCTACTAAAGAACTTGATTTACCCGAAGAGGAAGGTCCCATCACAATAAACATTTCTTTATTTTTTTTAGGCGCTCCATTTCCATATACCTTTTTAATAAAATCTTTATATCCTACTGTGTCACCTACAAACTTTCGGTTTGTCCAATAATCAGCAGTTCCGTATCCTTCTTTAATAGAGGTGTCATTATATGCTTTGTTACTACTTTCTATTTTATTTTTTATTATAGGATTATTTTTATATTGTTCGTACATATCTAATGTAGGATTGTTTTGTGAAAGTTCGAATAAATCTTTAGCTAAATTCAGTTCTTGGTTTCGTACTTCTTCAGTTGGGTATTCAAATTTAACTGGTGCGGCTGGCGCTTCTGCTTTCATTTTATTCCACAATCCTGTTGCCATCATATCTTTGGCTGAATTAAATCCAAGTTGTACATCCATATTGTCAAAATCAGTTTCTCCTTGTTCATTTGTCAAATAAACTTGATAATCGTACATACCATTCATTTTTGGAAGTTCTGTCATTTTTTCTAATTCACCCACTTTTTTATCTCCTAAATATGCTTCTGTGATATTTTTATCTTTTTTAGATTTTTTATATGTAAGTTGAGATAGCATTTCATCTCTACTAGTAGGAGCAGTTATTTCTTTCTTTTCTTTTGTTAAAATAGATGTGTCTACAGATTTAGCTGGTGGTGTTTGTAAAATTTGTTTTTCTGGAGTTTGTGCAGGAAACGATTCTGTTTTAGTTTTGTCCGCTTCACTTAAAACTGGTGTTTCTAATTTAGTTTCTTCTTTAGGAGGAATTGGTGTTACTAAAGGTTTAGGTGCCGCCTCTTGTCTTTTCTTTTCTATTTCAGCTGCATCTGGCCCTAATACCATTCCTGATGGAGTATCTTTAAATAAAAATTGTCTTACTTCAGGAGAAGCGAAAAACATTCCTTGATCGTCTGGGCTAACCTCTGTTTCCATAACTTCTTTTTTAGTTGTTCCCTGATCCGTGGTTACTGGTTTAGATTCAATTATATTTTTTAATATATCTGGATTAATCAAATCTTTAGTTGGCCCCATAAACACATTTTTTAAGGCTTCTTCCATTACTTGTGGGTTTTGCTCCATTTCTTTTTGCATTTGTTTAGCGGTCAAGGCTCCGCCAACAAGTAGTCCTGATCCTACAAGTAATTCGTATAATGCTGGTATTCCAGCTGCAACTGGTATTGGCATAATCATATATTATACACCAAATATAAAAATGGAGCAATTGAAGTAATATTACATAAATATATATAAGATTATCCTATGGGATTTTAAAGAAAATAATTTAATTTTATGGGTTGACTTGTTTTAATTCCATATATACATCTACAGTTAATATGATGAAAAAAATAAACTCAGAGGCTTGGAAAGAATTTGACGAATCAGTTCGTGAAATTTTATGTTCCGTTCCTCTAGTTACATATAAAGGTGAACCAATTACTGATAGCGACTCACAGTTTAAAGAAGCAGTTAGTAAATTGATTGTTTTACCTTTATCCATTCAGGACACTGAAATTACATTATTTAATGAAAGCACAGCAACTTCGCTTGTTTATGATGAATTATATTGTCGTGAAGAAAACCAACAATCCGAATCAGACGAAATGCTAATGTCTGATTTAGAAAACTATAAATTAGGAGGAAAATATGCATAACACAAATAAAGAAATTAAATCGGTTGTATTTGAAACAAAAAATTACAATCAATTTAAAAAAGTAAGAGGCAATCGAGATGTTGATCAATCTCATGTCGATCGTCTTAAACGAAATATAGCGGATAGAAAATTAGATATCCCTATTATCGTCAATAAAAGAGATATGTCTCTTATGGATGGACAGCATAGGCTGGAAGCGTACCGACAATTAGGACTACCTATTAAATTTATATTAGGTGATTTTGAAGATCATTTAGATGTTGCAAGAATTAATGCAAATCAAAAAAGATGGTCTCTTAATAACTACGCCAGCTTTCATAATAAAAGAGGCAAGCAAGATTACGGTATTGCTATACATGTTTCTGAAAAATATGAAGTTACTATTGAAGCCGCTATTCTAATGTTGCTTCAAAAAAGTGCTATGTATAAAAACATTGCTAGTGATTTTATGTTAGGTAATTTTAAAATACCGTCTGGTAATTTAAAAAAAGCGCATGATTTAGGTGAAAGGATGCTTATAGCAAAGCAATACATCCCTAATTACAAACGTGCTTTTATATCAGCTTTTATTATGACTAACAAACACCCAGATTTTAATTGGGATCGTTTTAAATCTTCTTTAAAAGTTAATGGCATGAAACTTATGTCAGCAACTAACAGAGAAAGTTATTTACAATGGTTTGAACATATTTATAACTCTGGTTTAAAAGGTGATAAATATAAAAAAATAAAATTAATTCAGTGGGTCAAAGATCGTGGGTATAACGAAACCGATCAATTGGATCAATAAGAAAGGAAAAGGAGTATGGATATAAGTAAGTGGAAATCAGTAGCTGTTGGATCCAACAGCTATTATATCCTACAGGCACTTTGCAAACATGGTTATCGTAAACCTGGTGCTATGATTGATAAAATGGTTGATCAGGAAGTTGCAAAAGTTGCTAAAAAAGAAGGAGTTCCTCATGATAAAATGAGAGAACAAATGCTAAAAGAAGGCAGGGAGATGAAGAAGTGAGTAACTGGGCTACTTCGGTAGCCCATTCTTCAAAAAAATATGATGAATAAATTAAAAAGAAAAAAGTTTTCTATGGAAGATGTAAAAGCTGCGCATGCACTTAAACCATACTTACCAGTAGAAAAGTTTATTAAACAATTTGCGTTTTTAAATTTAAAAATATCTCAAGGATGGGATATGAGTAAGGTAATAAAACATGTGGAAACTATCACAGCAGATGTTAAATAAGTTTTTAACTTATCAAAATAAAAAATCAGCAAATTGTCATGTCTGTGATGGTCAAGGATGGATTACTATGATAGTGTCAAAAGTTCCTTTAAAGACTGTCACAGATTCTTGTAGACAGTGCAATTCAGATAAAATTCCAAATCCTAATTATAGGACTAAAAAATTTACGTAGCTACAGAAAGTGCATCATCTGCACTATCTAAACTTTTATATTCAAATCCAGCTTCTTCTTGATCTAATTTAATCAACTGCCTTCTGCAGTGTTTTATTTTTTCTTGGATGATATTCATATCTGGAGTTATTCTTCCATTTTCTAAATATGAAATATTCCACTGAGACTCAAGTCTCATTTTTTCCGCTAGGATCTGTTGCGAGCTTTTCATCATATTGCTCTATCTCCTCGTAGGTTATAAACAATCGATCTCCTCGATTGCTATTTTCTTTTGCTTTAATTTCATCATTTTTAATTTTTTCGACAAAATTAAACCCTGCTTCGTTTTCGTCTTTTCCCCAGGTTATCCCATCGTAATATAAATTTTTATATCTAACCTGATATCTATATGCTTTTATCATAATATCTTAGCATTATTTTTATTGAATTACAATAATTTATGCTTTTATCTTAAAGTCTTTACCATCTGCTGTACGGTATAGTAACCAAGATTGTTTACCATCCCAATAATACCCCTGAAGGTCATTTTTTTGATTTGATTTGATTTTCTTTGAATTTAACATTTTTTTTATACTCATTTTGTATCTCCTTAGCTTGTTTAAAAAACCAGTTCCAATAACTATTCTTTCTTTTCTTTTGCCTCACCCCAACTTCTTCCTATTGCCACATCTACTTTAAAAGGTACTTTTAAACCATCTATGCAATTTTCCATTAGATAAGATATCTTTTTAATATCTTCTTGTTCCTCATTTATTGAAAAACATAATTCATCATGGATTTGGAGTAAAGGTCTATAACCAGCTTTATAACAATCAATCATAGCTTGCTTGGATTGATCAGCTGCAGATCCTTGAATTAACCTATTTAATGCTTTATATGTGCCTGCTCGTTTAATGTTATTGCCATAATGAGCCTTAGCTTCTTCATATTTCATTGCTTGGAACATACCAAAAGTGGTAGGCTCCCACATATCAAATCTACATTTACGACCTTTAATTGTTCTTATGAAACCAAATTTACTAGCAGATGCCATTACTTCAGATGCTAATTTTTTAACGAAAGGAACTCTAGCATCGTATCTTTGTAGTAATTGTTCAGCATCGTCTTTAGATATACCTAATTCTCTAGATAATTTATTTTTACCCATTCCATAAAATATACCTAAGTTAATAGTTTTAGCTGCAGATCTTGGTATACCAGCCATTTCAGCTACTAGTTGATGAAAATCAGCCTCTTCGTTTTGGTATGCTTTAATAAATTCATCGGCTCCAGTAAATCCTTGTTCAATAGATGCTGCATAGTGGGCAACGAGCCGTGGTTCTTGTTGCGAGTAATCAAATGACCCCCACTGTCTTCCCTCTTCAGGTAAGAATAAACTTCTAATCTTATCTCCATAATCTTTATTTTTTGCTGGTATCTGCTGTAAGTTCATATTTGAATAACTTAATCTACCAGATACTGTCCCTCCTCCATCCGATCTTAATTGATGAATTTCAGAATGAATTCTCCCTTTAAAAGAATGACGTTCAATAGCATCCAAAAAAGTAGAATGAAATTTATTAACTTCTCTAGCATCTCTAATTAGTTTAGCTATCTTATGCTCACAATTCTGTAACCAATTAGAAGTAAAACTTGGTTCTTTTGTTTTTTCTGTTCTAGGATATTCTAACCCTAAGTGATCAAATACTTTTGCTACTGATCTATTCGCCCAAATATCTACCCCCATTCCAGTAAGATCTTTAATCTCTCTTAATATTTTATTTTCATCACTAATAAATTCTTTTTTTAATATTTTAATTTTATCTAAATCTACCCTTAATCCAGTCATCCTCATTTCAATTAAAATTGGCAGTAGTTCCATTTCTAAATCAAATACATCTTGAAGATTTTCTTTTATAATAATTGGTTTTAAATGCTGCCACAGTTTATAAGTTAATGCTGCGTCTTGTTCTGCGTAATGACCCACAAACCCAGCTGGCATTCTCCATAAATCTTGTTTAGGATCCAAACCCCATTCTTTTGCTTTTTCATTTAAAAATGCTTCTGATTTAATTTCACCTAATAGATCAAATCCTAAAGAATTTAATGCATAAGAATATCTGTTTTCATTAACTACAGCAGCAGCTACCATAGTATCAATAATTTTTCCGTTTATTTCAAATCCATTAATCTTTAACCAGCCTACATCATATTGAGCGTTGTGGAATATTTTAGGACAAGGTAGTTTTAATAAATCTTGTATATACGCAGTGGTAACAGCTAAATCCATATTACCTCCAGCATCATGTTGTATAGGAAAGTAATATTGTTGACCTGCTGTAGCTATAGCAAATCCAACAATAGCGCCATCAAATCTAGGCCATCCAGGCCCCAATGTTTTTATATTAGGATCTTTAGTTTCTAAATCTATAGCTATACAATCAGCGTGTGAAAGATCTGGGTATTCAGATGGACAAACCCAATCTGATTCTTGATAAATAAAATTAAGTTGATGTGTCATATTTTATTATAAGTTATAGTTTCACTTTCTAATGAAGATACTTTAGGTAATAATGTGTTTACAAAAAGAAAATCTAAGACCATTAACTTGGTATTAAAGAAAATTGTATCGATGTCAAATACTTTAAAATTAGAATTAGCCATATAGTTAATATAATGTTCAAACTTAGGAGCACCTTTATTGTTATGATGGACGGGACATTCTAATTGAACAAATTTAGTTTTTTGAAATAATTCTAAAGAACCTTCCATAATTTCTAATTCTGCTCCTTGCACATCCATTTTAATCAAATCATAAATTTGATCAGGTACTATGTCTCTTAAAGGTTTTACCATAACTGTTTTTTTATTAAATTGAATATTTGAATTTTCTTCATATAAAGAATTTCCTGTTTCTTCTAATTCGTTTTCACTAAAGTTAAATTCTCTTTTGTCTTCTTGTTGACCGACTACTTCTTGATAAAAAGTTCCTAATGTTTTTAGTTTTTCTTCATATATATTATTAGGATCTATTAAATAATAGTTTGCATCAGGATAAATTAATTTAACTTTACTTGTCCAAGATCCTTTATAACATCCAACATCAATAATATTATTAAGTTTTATACCGTTTTCTTTTAATCGTCTGTATAAATTAGTATTAACCTCTATTGGTTTTTGCATGCTTTAAAATTTTTGTTTTAAATTGATTGCCGTGTTTTATCCCTTCATCAATAGCTTGGCAAATTAAATTTGGATAATCTTCAATAGTATTAAAATTTCTTTCATGTCGCCAATGCTGAATATCAAAATCATTTTCCCACAAAAAATAATTGTTCCAATTAAAAGGGTCATCTAACAGTTCTGTCTTTACTTTAATATCCATATGTTCTGTAATTGGATATTTATGTAATATATTAATCGTATTATTTTTTGTCCAAACATAACTAAAATGATGATGGTATCCTTTATGTATAGCCCCATCATGTTCAATATATTTTTGAATTTCAACGTAAGGGGATGGTGTTTCAAAATATCCAGCTTTTGCTATACGTTTACATTCTTGTAAAAAATGAACAGGATTATTTAAATCTTCAATAACATGTCTTGCATAAACAAAATCAAATTCTTTATTTTCGTATGGAAAAACTTGAGATGAAAAATCACACAACGAATAATTTTGGAAACGAGATTTCTCTTCTTCACTATGACCACAAAAATGTGTTGCTTTGTTAAAAGGTATAGAACCTGGTCCCAACTCTAAAACTTTTCCTTGTGCTATAGATTCAATAAATTCTGTAACTTGTTTTATAGGATGCCAATATCGTTTCATTGTTTTTCTTCTTTCAAGGATTTGATTTCTAAATCGCAATAATGTTTTATTTTTTCTAAATCTTCTATACCGTTTTTATTTTCGTAACGGCATACATATTTAATTACATTCCCTTGAAAGTAAGATAATTTATTTTTTCTAATAAATGTCCAAGGTTGGATCGTAAATTCTTTGTAATGAGTTCCTCCAATTTGATTATCGTCTGGAAATATTTTAAGAAAGTCTTCTTTGTTTGTCATAATGTGCTTTATAGTTATTAAAAAATTTACCCAAAGGGAAATGGTATTTATGATCAGTATTAATCAAATGTAAAGCCTTTTTTGCACGGGTAATTCCTGTGTACCATACTCTTAATTCTTTAACTTTTTCCTCTATATTTTTTCTTTCGTAATGAGAAGGCCAATTAGATTTGCTTAAAATTACTACATTATCAGCTTCTCCTCCTTTAACCGCATGAATAGTATCTACAATTATTTTAGATGATTCGTCTAAGTTAACACCAGATTCAGATAAACGAATCAAATATTGTTTCTCCTTATCTTTAAATCTAATCTTAAAAGCCTGTACCCAATGTCCTTTTGGCTCTCTCAATCCAGCCCTCAAGGTTAATTCATCGTAATTAAAAGGTTGATTAGGATGTGCAAATGTCCATGCTTGACTGTCGCTGCTCCTGTAGCCGTGATCAATGTTTTGAATATAATGATACATAATACAAGCCTCTTCCTTAGTAATAGATCCACCAGCCATTAAATGATCCCATGCTTTTATAGCTTGCCACTGCTCTACTTTAAATGATTTGCGACCTTGAACATCCTGAAAATAAATACCCATATCATAAAGATCTTGTTCTACCTCTTCCTTAACCGATCTTATCCTAGAAAGAACCATAAAAGATCCATCTGTAGTAAAATCTACATGTTTTAAACTAGTATAGGTAAGTATATCTCCTTCAGATGCTCTTGGATTAAATTGTTTTTCCTGTCTACGTCCTTTTGCTGGAACCATTAATAATTGAGAAAAGTAATGAACTTTACCAGGTATTCTTCTTGATTGTTTTAATATTTTTACTTTACCTGGAAAATGAATAAAAAAATCAGCGTCAGCACCATTCCATTCATAAATGGCTTGATCATCATCTCCCGCTAAATAAATTTTATCTGTATGATAAGATAGTTTAATAATTAAATCCCATTGTAAAGGAGTTAGATCCTGCGCTTCGTCTACCATTAATATTTTTAATTTAGGGCAAACTCCTTCTTGAATGAACTTATCAATCATGTCGGTAAAGTCTAAGCGATCTTTCTGTCTAACCCCAGATTGATTCTCAAACATTTTAAAATTTTCATAAGCAGATATAATAGATTGAAACTGCGCCAGTCTTACTTCTTTTCTTTCTTGTATTCTGTATAAATGAGTAGGATCCTGTTTCGTGTTCCGTGCTCTGTCATACACTCGTAATGACCAATTATTAAATACTTTTTGTTCTTCAAATCCTTTTTGAGCATTTATTTTAATAGTTCCATAATCGCTATGAAACTGGATCATATCTTCTGCTGGATCCAATACAGGAATTTCTGAAAATTGTTTTCTTGCAAAACTATGAATAGTGCAAAAATAAGGAAAGTCATCTATGGTATAGTCTGGTAAAGCTAATTTTAATCGTTCTATAGTTTCATTCACTGCTTTATTGGTAAAACTAAAATAAGCTATTTCAGAAGGATGTACTCCATTTCTTATAAACCATCTAATTCTCTTAAGCAGTTGGTAAGTTTTTCCAGTTCCAGGAGGACCAAATATTTTAGTGGTCTTGCCATGGAGCTTTTGCTTTATCATGCTTTACCTCTTTCCTTTTATATTCTGGTAATTTAGGCATTGGGCATCTCCAGTGTCTTGTTTGTATATTAGCATGTTTCTTTTTAGGTTCCGCCCCACCAACTTGTAAAAAATTAATACATTCTCTATTGTTCCAGTTATTTCCCATCTTTTTCATAAATCGTTGAAAAGTCTGTATCTTAAATCTCATTTCCGTAGCATCCGCAGCACTTGGATTATCTAGCCAAATATATCCATTATCCACCTGATCAAATTCCTCATGTGTTTCGCTATCTTCAAAAAATTGAACCATTCTAGAATTAAATAAATCATCTTTATCAGCCATGGCATCGTATCCTTCCATGTCTATTTTGTTTTTAATTAAATCGTCTTTAAAATCAGACCATGGATCTGGATTTTGTTTAGTTGGTTTTAAAGTTCTCCAAACAATGTCAGCTGTTTGTAATTTTTCAGCAAATAATCTTTGTGCGTATAATTCTTTATTATCTAATTTTATATTAATTCCATTAACAGGTAATACCCAATAAGGTTCAGGGTATACATTATATTTTACCAATCTTCCTACTTCAGGCATAGCCTCATTAGGATTGATACCAAATTTTTTAGTAACACATTTTTTTGCATCGCAGTTCATCTTAGCGATAGAAGAATTACATCTGTAGTTATAATCAGTTTTAGTATGTTGATTGATTAATACATTTAATTCTTTTGGGTCTAACGGGGGCTCACCAACTTTTTTATTTAAGTCTCGTAATTGCTCAGGCCAGTAGTCTGGATCTGGATTAATTTTTTTACAAAGTACGGCACAATTAAACATTGCATCATTTCTTCCCTCTCCCTCTTTTACTTTATTTTTAATAAAGTGTGCTACGCATGGAGGAAAGTTTTTAGTCTCTGGATCTGAAGTTGATTCGGCATTAATATTTCTTAGTTGATCTTCTGTTACTTTAAATTTTTCTACATGCTTAAATAATTCTTCTATTGGTATGCTCTTTCCATCGTCATACATAGCAGTACGAGTGGATCTTTTACAATTTTGATAAGGTAAATTAACAAAGTTTCCTTTTCTTTTATCTTCCCAAGCCTCTGGTGTTAAATCAACTACATCTTGCGCTGGATAAATATCAGTTGTTTCATCTCTTACTCCAAGATCACTAGCTATCTCAATTAACTTCTGTCGCATTAAAGAAGCTGGAACAGTATCTTTAGTATGAATAAATAAGTGCAGTCCATTAGATTTTGACCTGTAAGGAACTAATGGATATTTTCTTTCTCTAATAATTTTGATTAATTCTAAATGATTAATATTGTATCTATCTACGTCTATAACTCCCCAGCTGCAGCTGGAGTCATCTTTAATAGGAACAGTTCCTATATGTCTAATTCCATCTAAATGTTCTTGCCAATCTTTATCAGTTATAGGCCACTGGTTAATCCAACTTTTATATTCGGATTTACCATTAGGTTTTTTCTGGCCTGTTGGTTTAGACTCTCCATAATAGGTGAGTGAACCTTGGAACAGCTTTTGAAACTGTTCCAAGATTTTTAATTGCTCTGACATTAGAAAGGTGCTTTTTCAGTTGCTTCCTCAGTATCGTATTTAACATTAACTTTATCTCCAGAGCAAGCAAGATAAAAATCATGCGCTGTCTTTAAGATACTTTGATTTGGCACTGCTCCTACATGAGTAATATCCCAACCATACCAAGATCCTAAATTATTTTTCTCAAGTACAGTTTTAAGATTATATACTTGAGTAAAAGGTGCTGGAGTATAAAAACCACCATCTTTCTTTTTAGCTTTTAAAGACATCATCATTGAATTCCATTTCTTAGATTTTTTTCTTTGAGTGGACTTCATACTAATTAATGCTGTTCCTGTAGCGATAGATCCATCTATAATAGTAATAAAATGAGAAGCTGTTTCTTCTACATAATTACCATTCTCTAATCTATCTTTATTATCATCCGATCGAGTTGTTTTACTCATAATATCAGAATCACTTTCATAAATATTAACAGGAGCATTAGATTTTTTTTGTCCTCTATCTGCCCATTCAATATATTGAAGTTTATAATAACAAGGAACTACATGAATTCCTTTTATCCCATCATACAATTGATTTGTTACACTATTGTAGATCATGCCAGGTCTAGCATCGGATATAAAATTAGAATCACCTTGAGTTACCTGTGGTGATAATTGACCTAATATTTTTAGAAAAGGTAATGCTAAATCCTTAGCACTAACATTTTCAAAACCAACATCTGCAAACTGCTCCATGTTGATTGTAGCTACTTCAGTAGTTTGTTTTTTTACTACTGTCTTTACTTGTTCGTTACTCATCGTTGCTCCTTATTTTTTAGTTATTTTTGTTTTGTTAGTTATGTACACAGAAAACAAATCCATAGGTATTTCTTTACCGCTTTGTATTTGTTCTGATACAAATGCTTTTAAAGTCATCGGCTCTACCTTTTCTTTTCTCTGATAGCTATAACCTTTTTCTTCAAAAAGCCTCATTAGTTCAGATGCCTTAGCATCCTCTTCTTTATTAAAAGAGGCAGTAAGTGTATTTTTAATTAAGTCCCCAAATCCTTTTTCTCTAAGCCATGAATACGCTTTCTCGGCATTATCCAAAGTTATTGAAGATTTAATTGAGGGTTTCACTTCTACGGTACTTCCATCCGAAAGTTTAATTAAGGACACTCCTGCCTCTTGCATCAAGTTGGGTATGACCCGTTCTTGAAGATCGTTTGCCTTATCTTCTATCTCAGACAATTCTTTTTTCTTGTTAGAAATCTCTCGTTCTAGGTTTTGTAACTCTTCACATTTTTGTGAAATTTTACCTACCTTTGTTTCATCTATATTTACTGATATGTTTTCAAAATCCATGTTTCCTCCTTTTAAATTATTTGTTGCACATGTCAAGAAATAGTCTATAAACTTTTTTTATGGATTATCAATTTAAAACTTCACCATATAAACATCAAATAGATGCACTTAAAGATTGCACAGATAAAGAAAACTGGGCTTTTTTCATGGATATGGGAACTGGTAAAACTAAAACCACTATAGATAATCTTGGAATTTTATATTTAAAAGGAGTTATTGATTCGGCTCTTATTGTTGCTCCTAAATCAGTATATGCTATGTGGGAGAGAGAAATAACGAATCATTTATCAAATCAAATAAAAACTTGTATTCAAGTTTGGAATCAAAATAAAAAAATTAAATATGATTTAATGCAACAGATGGTTCCCGATCATTTAAATATTTTATTAATGAACGTAGAAGCATTTTCTACTCGCAATGGCACTAATGGTGCTATGATGTTTTTTCATAGACATCCTAAAAGTGCTTTTGTTATAGATGAGGCTACTACTATTAAAAATCAAAAAGCTAAAAGAACTAAAAGTATTTTAAAACTTGCTCCGTTAGCCGTGGTTCGTAGAATATTAACAGGTAGTCCTGTAACTAAATCACCTTTAGATTTATTTACACAATGTAAATTTTTATCACCTCAGCTGTTAGGGTATGATTCGTTTTATGCTTTTAGGGCTCGATATGCAGAAATGCATGCTGTGTACACAGGCCCTAATACTCAAATTATGTTGCCTAAATATTATAAAAATTTAGATGAATTAGAACGTAAGATTAAAACTTTCAGTACCAGAGTTCGTAAAGAAGATTGTTTAGACATACCTCCTAAAGTATACGAACAACGAAAAGTTCAACTAACTGGTAAACAAAAAGAAGTTTATAATAGATTAAAACAACATGCCATCACCGTATTAAATGACAGCACTGTTTCTTTTAATAACCAGTTAACAGAAATATTAAGATTACATCAAGTTACTAATGGTTTTGTTAAAAATGACGATGGTCAAGTAGAAGAATTTAACAATCCTAAATTAGAAGAACTAATGACTGTCTTAGATGAAATTAATGGTAAAGCTATTATCTGGGCTAATTATATACATAACATAGAACAGATAGCGGATAAAATTAAACAAGAATATGGAAAAGATAGTTATGTGACCATGTATGGAGCAACTGATGTAGAGGATCGTAAAAGAGTTTGTGATGCTTTTCAAACAGATCCAAAAGTAAAATTTTTTATAGGCAATCCTACTGTAGGTGGATATGGATTAACTTTACATGCTGCAAGTTATGTTATTTATTATTCTAATAATTATAATTTAGAAGTACGGTTACAGTCTGAGGACAGGGCTCATAGAATAGGTCAAACTAAAAATGTTTTATATATAGATATTATTGCTGAAGATACTGTGGACGAAAAAATTGTATCTGCTTTAGATAAAAAACTTTCTCTTTCTGCTAAAACTTTAGGAGAGGAAATTAAAACTTGGCTATCTTAAAATAGGGCAACCTAAGTTGCCCTATTCTTTTAGGCAATCAAATTAAGGATCCAAATCCCCATTATTATACCTAAGCCTAAGTAAGCAACGTGAGTATTAGTTAGTTTCATTATGAGTTTATATTTAGTCTTCGTCCTCATCATCAAAAGAATCGTCATTGTCGTCCTCTTGATCTTCCATCTCTTCTACCTTATCTCTTAAAGTAATGAGATCTTCTTCTATTCTATCAATGATGTCCGTTAAGTTTTCTTCTTTCTTCTTTTTTGGCATGTCATCCTCCTTTTGGTTAGAACGAAATGGTAACCTAAGAAGGATGACGATGTAAGTCTAGGCACTTAATTTATTTGTTAATAAAATCAAGTTCCTCCTCTGTGTAAGGAAACATTATTTTATTTCAATGTCCTTAACTTTTATTTCTTCTGGCTCATTAACACCTAACTTAACTGTTAATACACCATCTTCCATTTTCGCTTCGTCCACGATTACATCGTTTCTTAATGAAAATTGTTTGAAGAATTTTCTAGCCGCTAATCCTTTTTGGATATATTCCTTTTCTGCATCATCTACCTGACCAGACACAGTTAATACACCATCTTGGAAAGAAACTTTTACATTTTTTTTATTGAAACCAGCAAGACCTAGTTCAATTCCATACTCACCTTTTCCATATTTTACCACATTGTAAAATGGAAATGATTGTACTTTTGATAAATTCATAAACATTTCGTCAAACGAACTATCAAATAATTTTACTGAATTATTCCAAAGATCTTTTTGGATTTTATTAATTAAATCTAAACCTGTCATATAACCTCCTTGTTAAGCAAAGTTTATAGGCCAGCCACATTGCTGCACCATGACTATTATATAGTATGTGTCGTAGTTATTTCAACCCTAGATATTTCTAGGCTCTAGTTTCAAATGTTTTAAAACTTTTCCTTTATTACTGCCGTTTTTTAAAGTATAGCCAGAAGTTCCGTTGCCATTTATTTCAACTTCTTTTCTGCTTGAAAACAAAATATTATTTTTATTTGTTCTATCTTTTAACAAACTGTTTTGTAATATTAGATCTTTTAATCGTTCTCTTGTCATACCTAAATGGTATACCAGATATGCGTTTACTTCAAGTGTCCACCGCCAATATCTACTAAACCAGTTTCTCTATTTAAAAACTTATATTCTATTTTAGTTATTTCAAAATCTTTTTTAATTTTTTTACAAATGGTTTCTGGATTAAATTCACCGCAAGAGTAGACATCAAATTGCATTAAGGCAGGAGATGGTTCGTCCCAGACATGCATGACTATATGAGAGGTTTCAATAATAGCCGCACCTGTAATTCCACGATTACCTGGTACATTATGATAAATAACATAAGGCCCCATCAAAACTTTCATGTTGATAGATTTAATAAAATCGTACAACCAATCTGTTAAATATTTTTCTTCCATCGGCGGACTGACTGCTTCCGCTCGGACAATTAAATGTTTATGTACAAGTAAACCTTCTTTCATTAGGGGAGTTTATTGCAATTTTTTAAACTGTTCTACCCTCTGCAAGAATTTTTCTGCATATTCTTGTAGGTCGGCTTCATTTAATATCCATTGCTGATAAGTAAGGTCTCTTACACAAATAGATATTAATCCTTGCTCAATAGGGCCGTAGTGCTCTTTGTGAGCCAAGTAGTATGCTCCTAATTGATATCGGTAGTCTTCTATCCACTCTTCTTTTTTTGCTTTGTTAGATTGTTTAAAGTCTACAATTGTAGGCTTGTCGTTATATAATACCACCATATCGGTAGTACCCGCATATTCATACTTGTAGGATAAGCTTACTTCATTACCCCATACCTCTGTAATAGGTGATAAATTTTCTAATATCTTATGAGCCATGATCCGTGATTGTTCAAAGTTGGGATCTGTGTTGTAATAAGGTGTTCCATTAAAATAATTTTCTAAAATATAATGCATTTCAGTTCCTACATTAGCCGCTCGCTGAGTGATTAATCTTGCCTGTTCTGCTCCCACTCGTTGTCTCCAAGCGTTTAAGCCACTTTGGTCTTTTGTTTTTCCTAGGATAGTTGTAACAGAAGGAACTTTCTTTTCGTCTACTAGATATTTTCTTCCTTTTTCATCGGAAAATCTGTTGTAATGTTTGTAAGGATACTTATGAACCTTTTTTAGGTCTTCTATGGTTATGATATTATTTTCTTTTTTGAATCTCACTATTTGTCTATTAACATAAGAACTATGGTAAATAAACCACCAATTATCGCTCCAGCAGATACTACCAGTATTGTTTTAATACTGTTTATTTCTTGATGTAACTCTTCAATTTTTTGACAAGTTTGCTTCTGCATAATACGACATAGTTTTTCGTGATCATCTATTCTTTGGTGTGCTGTTGCCGATCCTTTTCTAGGCATTTTGTCTCTCCGCAATAGCTGTTCCTAAAGTGTCTTCAGGAAATAAAGATGAAAATTGACTAGATCCAATAGATCCTAGTCCTTGAGCCGTTGTGGGTGATGCCATAGTCGTAGAAGCTACTGATGTAGAGGGTGCACTAAACATAGATCTATCTAATGTAGGCAACGAAGATACTTCTTGTTTGCTTGGCTTAGGTGCCTGAGATACTCTTTTAGCCATAGGTATTTCTGCTTCTCCCTTTTTTGTTTTATTTGCCGCTTCTTTAAGAACTCCAATATATTCAAACAAAGCCTCTCTTTCTCCTGGAGAAGAGGATGCTGCTACCATACCTAGTTTAGTTAAATGTTCCATAACTCCTTCTATTCCTTTATTACCAGCAATTTTAGTAGCTTGAGCCGCCCATGACACAAATCTCGGATTAGTTAATAATCTAGCTGATACATTTGCTCCAGCCATAACCAAAGGCATAACAGCCAAGAACGCAGGGTTACCTGTTGCTGCTCCTCCTAATGCTGTGAACATCACTCCTTGAGCAGCTAATCTATCTGCTGTTCCTGATGGATTTTTAAAAGTCTTACCACTTTCTCTAATAACAGAAGAGACTTTTACTAAATCATTCATGTCTTTTACCATTGTTTTAGGAAATCCTTTACCTGAAAATAACGCTTGTTTAGCTGCTGGAGATAATTTATTCCAATTGGTTAAAAATGTCTCCGAAGAAAATCTACCTATTTGTCCAGTTACTTCCTCTCCTATTTCTGATGCAATTCCTTGGCCTGGAGATATTCTTCCCATTCTATCAATAATAGAAGAAATTAAAACTTTATATTGCTCTGGTTTAAAAGATGTTTTCAAAGCATTTAATCTAGTTGCTCCTTCTCTAGCACCAGCCATTAATTCTCTAACTATTAAATCTGGATTAGCTTTGTTAAATATTGGTTGTAGAAAATCCTCTAGTTTAGTAGTACCAGCTTCCCAAACTCTATTGGCTCTTCGCAAAGCATTCATTGCTTTGGTGCCTCCAGTAGTCAATACGTTATTTTCAATATCTGAAGTAATAGAAGCATATAATTGTTTTAAATTCCCCACTTGTTTATTCGCAATTAAATTTTCAGAAATTTTACTTCCTATTTCTGATCGTATATTCTTTATTCCTTCGTATGACAGTTTCCCTCCATTTGCTTCAAGGTCTTTAGTTATACTTGTAAATATTTTTTGTAAAAATGGATCTTGTAGTTCTTTTGAAGTAACTTCAGCGCCAGTTACTGGATTTAAAATATTTTTAAATTTATTAAGAGTATTGTCTATTGTAAATAAAGTATTTTTTGGTACATAATCATCTACTTTTGAGTATAAAAGACTTGTTAAAGAATTAAATCTTCCTGTCCAGCTATCTGCAGAATTAACTGGATTATATATGTTTTTATCACCTACCGCTTTTTGTAAAACTTTTCCTACTACTGTTTCATCTGGTATAACTATTTTTCCTCCTACCAAAACTCCATCTTCTGTCATTACTCTTGTCGCTATATTTGCAACTCTCTTACCAAAATCATCTTGTGCTTTTTGAGCAAAGTTAGCCATCTTTCCAGAGGCTCCTGGTATATTACCTAGCCACAACTCTGTTGTTTGAACTGCTCTATTTAATGTAACTTGACCTAAACTAGGTTGAACCCCAGAATTTACAAAAGCAGCTAATCTTTTACCAGCCTCTTCTATTTGTTTTGCACCACCTGTGATTGCATATTTAGCACCTTTAAATATAATTGGTGCAACTGCTTGTCCTACAGAACCAAATGCAACATCTACCGATCTTTGTTTTAAGTGCTCTTCATTAGTTCTTAACATTTCAGTGCCATACATTTTAGCAACTTGTTCGTATATTTCCGCACCTGCAGCTAATCCAAGTCCAGATCCAGCAATAGTTCCAGCTGCTCCTCCTAGCATAGTTCCTCCTACAGCACCAACAGTAGATCCTATAATTTCAGCTATTTCTTTAGATGCGTCAATGAAATCGCCCCAATTTGTTTTTTCTCTATCATCAAATATATGAGTAACTCCTTTTGCGTCAGTTACTAAAAAATTTTCATCTGGTAGTTGTTTTACTTTTGGGTAGAATTTTTTTAAAGTAGCTATTTTAGATTCCATGTTAGGAGCACCCTCTACTAAAAATCTTATCTTAAGAGGTACTTCTTTATATGTATCTTTTGCAATAGCAGTGGGAGTAACTGTATTTGGGTCTATTTCTATCGCTTGTCTAGCCCCTCCTATGTCTATTTCAGATGGATTTATTTCAAATGCTTCGGTAGCCATTTAATCCACCTTTCTAGCATCTACTCCAAATACATAACCATTAGGCATTTGATAGACACTAATTAATTTTCCAGTTGCATCATCTCTTTTTGTTTGAATAAGTCTAGTACCCATAGGAACAGGCATTTTTTTACCGTTTATGACTATTTCTTTTGGTCTTCTATCGGCTGTTAACATAGCTTTACCAGCATCAAATCCAAGTTCTTTTCCTTTAGTATTAAAATTAACTTTAAAAGTATCTAATTCTGTTTGATAAGTACCAAATTGTTGAGTAGACGCACTTACTATTTCTTTTCTTTGTTCTGGAGTTAATCTACCTTGTCCAGTAAAACTATCCCAATATGCTTTTACTTTTCCTCCGAAACTTCCTACGTTTTCTCCTAAGCTAAATTCAGATTCTCTAACCACTGATGTAGGATCTAATGTTTTCATAAAACCAAAAATCAAAGCTATGTCCCCAGCTTTTGAATCCATATTGGCTCCAGCAACAACTCTAGAATAACCAGCTTGAGCATCTTCAAAATTTTTAACTACTTTAGAATCTCTCCAAGTTTTTCTAAATTCTTTTTCTAAATCAGTTTGTTCTTTATTCTTATCTTGTTTTGCCTTCATCATAGCTTTTAATGCTTCTAGTTCTACTTGATCTATTGCAGCTATATCTTTTTTAGCCGCTCCTAAACCTCCTAAACCTTCTCCGAACGCTCTTGCAAATCCAGACATTTCAGATTCACCAGGTCTTGTTTGAGCACCTGTTAAAGCCTTAACGAAAGGCGCTAAAGTAATAGCCTGTCTTTCTCCTTGTGTTAAACCACTTAAACCACCCGTATTAAACTTTTGTATATTAGCTAAACCGCCTTGATTAAATTTATTTTTATTTTTTTGTTCAGCGATGTACTTGGCTCTAAATAGTGGTCTAAGTAATATTGTATCCATTTATTCCTCCTACGCTTTTCCTGTAACACCTTGATAAGCAGCAAATGCACCCAAACCAGTTCCAATAGATTGTGCTAAAGGATTGGTAGTAGGGGCTGTAGCTGAAGTAATTCCAGATTGAGAAGTAGGTCCAGCAGCATAAATATTTTTTAAGAACTCTAATCTTTGATATGGTTCATATTGTTGTTGTAATGTAGATTGTCTTGCTGCATCTACTGTCTGTTGTGCAAGTTGTCTTTGCAATCCACCAGCCGCCATTAATTGATTAATATCTCCTTGAGCCATCTGTTGTTGAGTAGTTCCTAATTGACCTAGTAATTGACCGCCTTGTAATCCTGTTTGAGCAGCTAATTGCTGTTGATTTTGAGCCGCTTGTAATGCTGTATTAAATCCTTGTTGTTGTGCTTGACCTAAAGTTGCTAAAGTACCTCTTTGTAATTCTGCTCTTTGAACACCTTCTCTACCGCCACCAAAAGCACCAGACTGCACAGCTTGTTGTGCAATTTGATTTTGTTTCATTTGTGCTTGTCTATTAATTTCATCTAACACATAACTTTGATATGGATTGTAAAATTGACTAATATTAGGCCCTGCTTGAGCAGCTTGAATACCAGATAAAGCAGATGCAATACCTTGCTGAGTAGTAGGTGCACCAACACCAGTAGTTCCTGCAGCAGTGACACCTTGTTGCTCCAAACCACTTAATGGAGAAATTTGTATGGCTGGTAATTTTTCTGGAGTTTGAGTTAGATCTCTTGCAAAATCCATTAACTCTAATTTTCTTTCCTCAATACCTGGAGCCTCTCTTACAAAAGAAGTAGTTGTAGATGGAGCACCTCCTCCACCTCCACCACCACCAAAATATTGGTGTAGTCCTGTTTCTTGTAAAACAGTTCCATTACCACCATGCATGATAAGTAATTTTCTTTCAAATTCATTAATGTGTGCTAAGTGAATATCTTCTTTATGTGCCTTACCAGTTATATCTGCATATAACTTTTTAAAAAGATCTACTTTTTCTTTTGTATTTAATTTATTTATATTAATGCTCATAGTTCTCGCTCAATTTGTACATGTGTTTTGATAAATCCTTTTGATTTAAGAATTCGTTCCCATCCTGGTCTTGCAAATACTTCCATTTTTTTGCAGCCGTTTGATTTAGCCCATTCGCATATATTATCCATGAAGTGATACCAACGTTCAAACTGTTCACCAGTCGTAATCCTAAGATCGCACACTTTAAAATTAGGATACTGCCTAATCTCAGTGACGCAACAACAAATAACTTTATTAGTTTCTGGATCGACAGCAAGCCATAATTGCATGGTTCCTGCTTTAAGAAATTCCAGTATATGTTTCGCATCAAAACCTCCATTTGTATTACATGCTTTAGTCACTAAAGGTTCAGCTAAAGGCCATACCTTTTCTACTTCTTCTTTAGTGAAGTTTACGAGCTCTGTTTTCATTTAACAAATCAAATACTCTCTTAAATCTTTTTTGTTGTTCATAGAAAAACTTAGCCCCTTTTTGTCTCATTTCTTTTTCATTCTTTGGATTTGCACCAGCAATAATACCAGCACCCAATACACCATCAGTTCTTGTTACAAATTCTCCATCAGCTAGTTGTGCTAATAAAGTATCCTCATCTTTATGACCATTTTGGTCTTCAATATATCCATTTACTCTCATGTAGTTATTAATATCGTTTTCGTCATGTGATATTTTAGAAGGTAATTTACTCATTCCTCCTTCATTAAATTTTTGTATACTAGCTAATCCACCTTGATTGTATTCTTTAGGATAAAATGTTTTTTCAGACCATGCATATGGTTCTGAAGAAGCGTATAATTCTTCTGGTGTCGCTACAGGAGCAACTTCTACAGTTCTTCCAGTTACTGGATCAATTCGTTTCATTGGCCCTCTAGCTTCTCTTAATTTTGGATAATTGATATTGTAAGTAGGTTGATACATAGTTTTTGGTTTTTCTTTAAATGCACCGCTAGCATATAATAAAGCAGGGACACCAAATAAAGTTGCTCCTTTAGCTATCTTATCAATATCATACTTATCACCTGTTTTGAAAACATCTAATACTTTACCCATGTAGGATGGATCGCCGTTACCTTTTGTAATGTCGAATTCTCCTCCTGTATAAGTAGAATCAATATCAAATCCTGGTGAAGTAGGAACTTGTGCTTGTGGTAATACGCCACGAAGATCCAATCCAGCTGCTGGAAAATCATATTCTGGAACAGAGCCATACTGAGTAGATTGTTTTATAATTTCTGAAGGACTCATTCCTGGAAATGCTTGATCTGAAGTTAGACCTTGAGTTAGGTTTTGAGGTAAAAATCCTTGACCTATATTCAACCCTGCATTTAATAGCATAGGGTCTATTCCTAATGATTTACTAGCCCTTTGCATAATTCCTTTTTTAGCACCCTCAATTAAAATATTTTGGAGCATATTTTGTCCAGTCATTTTTCCCATAGATGCTACAAATGGATTACCAGTTGTTCCTGCTCCTGGTAATAATGCATTAATTCCTGTGTTTACTGCTGCACTTTTAAGTGAATCTTTAGTAGACGCACCGCCAAGTTTATTGGCTACCGCTGAAGTAGCAAACATAATAGCTAAAGTTACTGGATCAAACATATTTTATTAATACTTGTTTTCCTAATTTTATCTTATTTATCAGGTAGTATCAACTCATCGGCAAATCTTCCTGTATATTGATGTTCTCCTACATGGGTAATGTAATCCATAATCCATGCATGGCAGGTTCCGCCAATGTCTTTCCATCGTTTACAGAAAGCAAAATCTTCCCCTAAATAAGTATGTTTTTCAGGATCAAATTCAGTATCAAAAAAATTCCACATATGCTCTAACCTGACGTTCTTACCATTAATAACTTGGTCTTGGTCTATTCTTAAATGCGGATAGGCTTTAATCATTTTAGTAAACACTTCTCTTTTGATTAACATAAATCCAGTAGGAGAATGAGTTACTTCAATAACTCCGTTTTGAATTCGTATTTCATTATTATTTTCTACTTTAAAAGGGTATCTGTAAAATGCTTTATTACGCAAATCTTTTGCTTCTTTGATTTTACCTTCTTTCATCATATGAATTC